>Ga0075459_1000078_pt1 | contig 13608 bp, 21 predicted proteins | sample DEB3_08_DNA_2_FD_76333 | JGI IMG/M metagenome (GOLD analysis project Ga0075459, IMG submission 76333) | Aqueous microbial communities from the Delaware River and Bay under freshwater to marine salinity gradient to study organic matter... | ecosystem: Environmental > Aquatic > Marine > Coastal ...
AAAGCCATGCGCCGCTTTGCCGTTGACTTCGGTTGGCGCAATTTCAAAGCGTGTTGCGATGAAATTGAGGCATTTGTCAACGCCACATTCCTTGACTCGCCAGAGGGCGGCGGGAAACGGGGCGAGACGTTTAACAGTTGGCTTGCGTCTCTGGTTGACGTGCTTGCCCGTGAGTATGGCTGGCAGCAACGCGAGGTTTTAGACCTGCCGATTGCCTGCGTCTTTCAATACCTGCGAGTGATTCGGATGCGTAGCAGCGACAAAGAGCCGATGGTGAACAAACTGAGTGACGAGGCGAGGGCAAAGGGCATTGCACGAATGATGGCAGAGGCCAAAAACTAATGAGCGAGGACATTAAATTTAAGCTGGGCGTAGATGGCAGCGCATTTAAGCGGGGTGTCACGTCTGTCAGGGCGGACATGAAGCGGTTTGTTTCTGAAACGGCTTCAGATTGGAAACAAGCATTCAGCTTTGCGGCTGCCGTTGCTGGAATGCGCGAGCTTGGAGTCAAGATGGCCGCGCTTAAAAGGCAGTCTGAGGACATTGGCGCGTCAACGGATTTCCTGCAAAGCCTTGGCAGAATGTCGGTTAAGTTTGGTGGTCAGGCCGAAGAAGCGGACAATGCGCTTATAAAGCTGGCTGAATCAATGGGGCAGGCCAGAACCGAGGGCGGAGCAGCGGAAGAGAAGTTTACCAAATTTGGAATCGCGCTTTACAATGCAAACGGTGAAGCAAAGACAACCGAAGAAGTTTTCAAAAACATTGCCGACCGTTACCGCAACGCAACTGACGCGGCGACAAAGGCGGCAATCGCATTTGAGTTCTTTGGAAAAACCGGGCGAAACATCAACAACATCCTTGGCGAAGGAGCGGACGGAATAGAAAACTACACGGCGCAAATGCGTCGTTATGGATTGGTTGCAAGCGAAACGAATGTTGCTCGCGTTGCGGAGGCTTGGGCAGATTTGCAAACAAACATTACCGGCGCGGGAACATCATTGGCCGGTTGGACGTTGCGGCTTTTGGATGCGCAGCAGCGTGTTTCCTACTTTATTCGCGGCATGGCTGGCGAGTTTAGTTTCAGCAACTTTATTGACCAAATCAGCGACGCATTGAGCGGTCAGGGCGCAACCGAATTGCAGCGTGCGCGGCAAGCTGATGAGGAGGCGCAACGGCGAGGCATACTCGCCAAAAAAGCCGACGAGGATTTAGGGAAGAAAAACTTGGAGCTTGAGAAAAAGCTGGCCGATGAAAGGTTTGACGGGTTAAGCGACCAGTGGAAAATCGTAGAGCTTGAAATTCAACTCAAGGAGCTGCTTGACGAAGAAGTTGATTTGCTGGCTACCGAAAATGAAGAAAAGTCAAAGCTGCTCAAGATAGACGAAAAGCGGATGCAGATTGAAAAGCTAAAGGCCGGGCTGGCTGAGAAGCAAGCGAAGGCGATGGAAGAGCAAAAGCAAGCCGCCGCCGATTTGCAAATTGCTAGGATGGACAAGCTGGGCGCACTGCTAGAGCAACGCAAAACGGCCCAAGAAACCATTGCCGACAGAACGCGGTTTAGCATGGAAGAACTTGCGGGTGCGAACTTGCGCGGCGTAAGTGACCCGGCCTTGCGCTCTGACATTTTGAAGGCCCGTCAAGTGCGCGAATTAACCGGACGGGCAGAGCAGTTGCGCCTTTCTGGCCGGGCCGGTTCATTGCAGCAGGCGGCAGAATTATTCACGCGAGCGGACCAAATCAGGCAAGGTATCACTTCGCTGCGAAGCGAGGAGCGGCTAACGTCAATGGACAGGAATATTTCGGAAGTTAACGAAGGCATCAAGGCGTTCAACAATCTTGCGAGCGAGACCGGATTCATTGTCCGTCCGCTCATGTCAAAATGAGCTACACCTTCCAAGACGGCGATTTAAGCACGGCGCAAATTGACGGTCCCAAGCGATGGCTAAGGCCGTTTGACGACGACTTTGCACAGGTGGTTTTCGAGCAAGATTACCAGCAGTTTGAGGACGACTTCACGCCGCTGCCACTTGATACGCCGCACGATACAATCAAAGACGCATACCTAGTCAGCGAAAGCCCCTTGGATGCGCTAGGCGGTGGCGTGGTGAAGTGGACGCGCACCTACGCAAGAATACCGGCGAGCCGTCAACGGTTTGAAAGCTATTCTTGGACAGTTCCCGGCATTGGCACCGAGGCCGTCTATTCGTCTGTATCTATCTCAAGCAACAGCAGCGCGGCAGGCGTGACAACGCTTGTCACAAGTAGCAGTTCAACTGCGGGCGTAGGCGACTCGGTGCTTGTGTCCTACACTTTCACGGATGGCGTGACGGGGACTCAATACGGGCGCGACGTTTTGAGGACGTGCTTATCTGGCACTAGCGGAACGACAATCAATGTTGACCTGATTTCAGAGCCGGGCGGGACAATCACATACAATACGCTCAAGAAAGTTGAGCCGGGGCGCGACCCCTACACCGAGGAAGTTGGAAGCGTTTTGCAGCTAGACTACTTCCTTCCCGGTGTGTCGGCTGGCATTGATTCGCCCCAAGACATTCCAGAGCTTGCGCCGTTGACCATTTACGACAACACGGGACGACAGACTGCGAGCTTTACGGCCACCACAACACCTACGCTTGCCACTTGGCGCAGCAAAGTTGCGGCTGGCGAATACGTTTGCGTAGTGCGGTCAATTCCGCGCCGCTGGCTTGGTAACATTTATGAGCGGGCAACGCGATACGTGAAGGCGATATGATTCAGGAGCCGCCAAGTGACATTTCCGCGCCTCTGCCTTTGGTAAACGAAGGTGACCCGGCTTGGATGCTTTCGGCAGAATGGGCGAACCATCTTGCGCGGAAAATAAACGCCATCCTTGAAATGCGTGCGGAGCTTCCAATTAAAGTCACCAAGTCAGATTCTGGATTTTTGTTTTCAGGCTACGCAACCCCAGTTGGAGCGGTTCCGCAATGGGTCGAGACTAGCGTTTGCATCAATGGTGAAAACCGCACGCTTTGGGTGTTTGGTGCGCTTGTGCCATTATGATTACGCTAGGGGATTGCAATGGGTGCGCTGGCGTTTGCGACCGGGTAGCCTTTAGCAACTCGGCAACCGGAATGCCCGCCCGTCCGGCTGAGATTGTCGGCAGCGCAACCGAGGGCAACCCAATTGCATTTTGGGTGAACCGCTACCCTAACTGCTTTATCTACGACGGCGACCCAACAACTTACGAGGCAAACGAAGAACACCCGGCGACGGACATCATCCCAGAGGACCAATACTATTTTGACGCTGGCGCACGTTCATTTTGGCAAAACCAGAGCGGCACAATGACGGCAGTCGCAACGCCGTCTTGGTTCAAAGTAGGGGCAATCACGGGGACGGTAAAAATTCAGTTGCCAACATGCGAATGCACGGCGCACATAATAACTGGCACAGCGGACGTGCCTTTTAGCTTTGCCAGTGGAGACGACACTTCCGTTGCCGTGTCTCTGACTACCACCTGTCCCGGCCCGCCTATCTTTTGGGGATGCCGCGACCAACCGGGCGGGGTTGAGGTTGCGACGCTTTATTTTGAAGACGTGAGCGCAACGGGCGGGTGCGTGACTACGGGACACGCAGCGCAAGGGGTTGTCACTTGCACGCATCCGTTGCCGCATCCCAATTGGGGCGAGTTTCCGTATTGGTATGCCTGCTATTCCGCTGTCTATACGCCATCTTACGGCTTTGGCGAATTTGAGATTTACGTTGAGCTAAACGGCCAATGGATAGCACGCTGCAAGCAAGGCGACGGAAACAGATACTTGCGCTTTGAGTATGAAAAGGCGGTTGACGGCGAAGTGACTGTTGCTCAACAAGTGGAGTATTTCCAACACGGCAACGTGATAAAGGAATTGCGATGGGTGGGGAGCAATCCAGCTCCGCTTGGGTATCCATACATAGACGCAAACATCCGTCTTTACAACACACCCTCGCTTTGGCAGCCGCCCGCTACAGCCGCAAGCTATCCATTCAATACGGTCCCGCAACCGGCAAGGATTTGGACAGGCACAAATCATACTTTGTCGGCGTCAATGAATTTCATTTGGCCCGGCACTGGCGGTGTGGATTTCCTTTGGTCAAATGGATATTCGTCAGCCGACGGTGCGCCAACTTTTGCAACCGCTCTAGTCATAACGGAGGCGGAACTTGCGGACGCTGGAACATATAGCGTCACGGCTACAAACGCGTTCTCTGACACCGCAACAAGCCCCGACGCGGAGCTAGAAGTCATAGAATCCGCAACCCTGACGCCAACATCTTTCAGCTTGTCCTATACCGGGCCGGAAGGCGGCGACGGGACCGAGGCCGTAGTTGAAACGGCGTCACTTTCGGGAGCAACTAGCTCGCTTCCGCTAGATGCAACGGCAGCGGACGCCTACGTTGCACAAGTGGAGGCAGCGTTTCCTGATAGCGGGGGCTATTTCATTTGGGACGGCGTGCTTCCCGAATACACTTGGAAAATCAGGGCGACACAAGACGGCTTTGAAGACCCCGCTTTTGACTCAACCAAAACCTACGAATACACGGGCGCAACGCTTCCATCCGCTCCCTACAACCCTGACGACTGGACGGAAACGGCAGACACGGGCTTTGACTTTGAGCAGGTGGCAGACCCTCTCTACACGCAAGAGTGCGGGCCATTTGAGGGTGGTGCTTGCAATTCGGCAACCCTGTCCATCGGATTTAATGAGGTTGGCAGATATGGCTACATCGCAAAACGGAACGTATCAATTGACGCAAGCAACAGCATGACGGGCAACCCTTACCCGTGCCGAGTTTTTGTCACCGTTGACCCCGACGCAGAAGAAGACATAACCGATTCGACAAAATACATTGAAGTAACTTCCGTTGGCGGGACAACCGGGGAAGTGACTAGGCAATTTGGGTTTAGGCCGGAATATATTAACGCGCCGTATTGCGGGCCAACTCCAAGCGGAGTGTTTATTTGTCACCCCGGCCTAACCTCCGACCCTTGCGCGTGAAGTTCATCCGCACAATTGAACACCTAATGCTCCACGTGGAACAAGCCCCGCAGGCAATCAAGGAGGGGGCTGCGTGGATTGCTGCCGGTGCGCCGCTGGCTGACCGCGTGACGGTCAAGGTTCGCCGCGACACTTGCGAAGCCTGCGAACACTGGCGACGCGAGCCGGATAAGTGCGACAAGTGCAAATGCCTTGCCGCAAAGTTACATTTGGCAACGTCGGTTTGCCCCATTAAAAAATGGTAGCCAAGATTGAACCGTTCAAAGCTGGCGAACTGGTGTCCGCAAAACACTGGAACGCCGTTGCTCAGGCCGTCAACTCGCTTTGGGATTCGCGGGCAGAGCCGCCGTTTGAACTCATAAAGGGGGAGCCTTGGGTTCTGCGATTACAGCAACCGACGCTTACCGGGCTGGGCGCGGAGAATCAACCTGACCCAACTGCGGGCGTTACCCTGATTGAATTGCCCGCTTGCGACGATGGCACGCCGTCAACCATCTACGTCCCCGGCTATCTTGTCCCGCCCTAATGCTTGACTATAAGGGCAAGTAATGACAACGTGAGCAGCGCAAATGAATCTCTACTTCAACGCAGCGGCTAGCGACCCGGCGAGTGCGCTTGTCCGTGATGCTTTGAGGCAGACGGCGGCGCAAAAGCCGGTTTTCGTTTTAGGGGACAATCCCGAAATCAATCTTTACGTCACGGACGGCGCGGGCGGTTACGATGCGGACAGCGGCAGCGCAACAGTTACGCCTTGGCTGGCAATCGGCAGACCGGGCGCGGCTCCTGACGGTGGCACGTTTTGGCTAGGAGTTTCGTCGGCCACTAGCGGAAGCCTTCACAATGGCTCACGGTATTACATCCAAGACTACCAAGCGGGTGACGACTTCACAAACGTAGGCGCGGCGACAAATGAGACGGGTGAGATTTTCACGAAGAACAACGGAAGCCCGACGAATTGGACGAACGGCAGCACGATAGTTGAAATCACTACTGACGTTGCCTATTCCGCCACTGCTGCCACCTTGCTTGCGGCTCTTGAGGCGACGGAAGCAATCACGACGGGGGCAGTCACCGTCACAAAGAGCGGTGACGCCCCCGTCTGGAAAGTGGAATGGACTACGGTTGGCAACAAGGATGCGCTCATTGGCGGCGGCTCTGGCCTTACCCCGGCTTCATCCGTTGTCGTTTCAACCGTCAGGGCTGGCACGTCAACCGTAACAGAACAGCAACTTGTTAGGCTGAGTCAAATTCCCTACGCACTCCAAACTACTTGGGCGCAAATCAGTAACGGATGGAATGCGCGGCTTGACCTTAACACTCGCGGTTTGCTTGAGGCCTTGGACGGCGCGGGAAGCGTGCCTCTGACGCTTGAGCTTCAGCTTGTTGACGGCTCCAATAACATCCGCACCGTAGGACAAGTTGATTGCATCGTGCGGCACGAGGTCGTTGACGAAGAAGCAACCATTCCGACTCCGCTGCCAAGCTATTTGACGGCGGCTGACACGCGGGCAGAGGCTAGCGCGACGACTAGCAATTCCACTCAGACAACGCTTACCTACACAACTGGCAACGGCACGCTTGACGCGAACTCCACGGTTGCTTTTTACGGCATTGTCACGGCCCGGCGAACGGACGCGGACGGCGAGAATGATGGTTTTGAGTTCAAAGGACTAATTTACCGCAATGCGCTTGCGTCCAGCACTGCCGTTGACGCTTTGCAAATGAACCAGATTGGCGCGACGGCTTGGAGCGTTGACGTGCAAGCCGACACCACAAACGGCGCAATCCTAATCAAAGTCACCGGCGCAACCTCGAAAACCATTTCGTGGAAAGCGCACCTTTACAAAACCGCAGTAGCAGAATGAAAACTTTCCTCGCACTTCTAATTAGCTGCCTGACGCTTTCGGCAGCCACGACTTATCCTGTTTTGACCGACAGCACGAACCGGCTCTTCCCCGGCGGCGTGACGAATGTCTTCTTTCTTAATTCCAACGTCGTTACCACGGGCACAATGCGGGCGACTGGTGCGGTAACATTGACGAATGCTAGCAACGTGTTTGCAGGCGATGGGAGCGGGCTGACCGGAATTACCGGAACAAACTCGCCAACGCTAAACGGAACAAACACTTGGACAGGCTTAAACAAATTTGACAACGAAATAACGGTTGGCTCAATGGGCGGAGCATATTCCCCCGATTACAGCGGTTCAATTTTTGCGTCCGGTGACGTGGTTGTTCAGAATCCCGGCAGCAGGGGATTAAAGTGGGCATACCCCAACCAAGCCCCTAGAGCTATGGTTCTTCAGTCCGCTCCTGATTTGCAGTTGTGGACTTTGGATGCGGGCGGCTCAATTCAATTTCACAGTCGGAATGAGGGCGAAATGTTTCGTGTATATTACGATGCGACGCACACCTTAGCTTTGCGAAACGGAACCAACGCTCAAACCTTGCGAATTTACGGAACGAGAGACGGCACCAACCACGTCCGTGCCGCAATAGCAGCGTCTTCAACGGCAATCTCTCTCACAGCCGAGACCGATGGAACAGGCGCGGATAACGTGCCAATCAATCTAATTCCCGCCGGGGCTTCCGGCGTTGTCATTGGGAGCGGTGGTGCTGGAATAACCAAAATTCTTTCAGCTACGGCAACGCTCAACTTTGACCTGACTGCCTTGACGGTTGAAGACTTGACCATAACCGTCACGGGCGCGGCGGACGGCGACGTTGTGACGCTTGGTGTCCCTAATGGCAGCGTGACAACCTCGGTCCAATACACCGCGTGGGTGAGCGCAGCCGACACCGTAACCGTTCGCGCTCGCACGTCAGCAACCGGGGAAGACCCGGCGAGCGGAACCTTTAGAGCAACCGTAATCAAGCACTAACATGAAATACATCTTCACAATCATCATTCTCTGCACGCCGATTTACGCTGCGGACGTCGTGGTAGTCACGTCGGCCACCAGCGTCACAGTAAATGGCGAGCCTGCCGGCAAGCCGGTTGACACAATGCGGAACCGGCCAGAGTTGGCCAGCGCAATTCAAGTCGCGTTGGAAACTTGGGCCGCTGCGGAAGCCGCTAAACTGGCCAAGGCGCAATCCGATTTGGCTGCCGCACTTGCTCGCCGTTCCGAATTGGTGAGTCTTGCGAAAGCCAAGCTGGCAGAGTTGCCAGCCGAGGCGCGGGCGATTGTGTCAAATGTTGTCGCGCAAGCCGAGTTGCCGGAAAGGGAAGCGCAGCGAGCGAGGATTGCCGCTGAGATTGCGGCGAAGCAGGCGGAACTTAACAAGCTGACGCAATGACGCGGTTTTCCCTACTCCTAGACCTGCGGGCGCAACTCTACTTTTGGATTGCAACCGGCAGCGCATTCCTAGTGCAAACCGAAGCCCTAGAGCATTGGGGCGACTGGACTTCGCTTGAATGGTTTCGCACGGGCATTGGTGCGCTCATTGGCGGGGCAACCGCCTTGCGGGCCTACGTTGACCAAAGCATTTCAAAACGTGAAAACGAAAACACTCCTAGCCCTTAGCCTCATTTTGTCGTTGGCAGGCTGCGCGACGGTTCAACCCAATAGCCAGCTTCCCCTAGTCAGAACGGAGCAGACGCTAACCGTTGCGCTTGCCGCCGTGGATTCGTTCCTTTCTTTTGAGTATCGCCGCAGGGCAGACGTGCCAAAGGAAGTGCAAGAGATAGCCTCCCGAGTGCGTAGCAGGGCCATTGGCGCGTTTGAGAGCGCGAACCGTCTTCGGATAGCCTACAAGGTCAATCGCAACGCCAAAAACGAAGCGGACTTGATGACGGCTCTTGCTGCCATTGACGCCATCGTTGGCGAGGTTCGTGTGTGGGTTCCGAAAACGACGGCCAGCGGCACGGGAAGCGCGACTGACAACTTGATTGCCGAAGCCGAATCAAGCCGCACGGTTTCAACCGGCTCTTGGGTTGCGCTTGTCCCCGTGTTTGTTGACCTTGCCCGCGAGGTTTACACAATGGTCAACAAAGCCCGTGACGCCGCAAAACAGAATGCGGAATGGGACTTAGCAGCCGAGGAAGCGTTTGCCGCTAGCTTGTCGGCCATTAAAACTGCGGCACACTGGAAACCATGAGCGAACAGATTCAAAGAGTTGGCAGGGGCGTCGTTTTTTGGTCTGGAGTGCTGGGCGTTTGCGCTTCCGTTGCTTCGACTTGGTTAATCCTGCCGCAACGCATGGAAGCCGTCGAAAAGCGTCAGGCCGCGATGGAGTCCAAGTCAGCAACCGACCGGGAGCTACTTGTCCGAATTGAAGAAAGGCTCAAGCAAGTTCAAGACGAACTCCGCCGCAAATGAAGATTCCATTTCTTGAGTTTCAGATGCGCGTCGCACAGATATTCCCCGACGCGAAGGCTCAAGATATTGCGCCCGCGCCTTATGTTCACGTTTTTGACGCCAACTGGCTGCAAGAGGATTTCTGGCCCGTCTGGTGTGAGGTTAAGCGCGAGCTAAACAATGCCATCCCGGCCCGCCCGATGTTGAACAATGCTCGCCGGGGAATCTGCGATGAAATCACCAAGCGATTCATTGCAGAACTTACGCTGTCAACGCGCATCCGATACGTGGACGAGGATGTTGCGCCCGGCGTGCTTGACGCGACGGTGCGAATCACGGGCGAGCCGCTTAACCGCGTGTCCGATGGTTGGCACAGATGCGCTATTGCCGCACTTACCACAAATGGCGTAGATTGGTTCCCAGCATTCGTAGAGCCTCAGCTTGATTATGCGAACTACCAAACTACTGACCTGCTTGACGCTGCTGGCCTTGGCGTTCAGCTACACGAGCATTTCGTGTAAATCTTCCAAGGCTGACCGGGTAACATTGCCCATCCCTCCCGCCGCCAAATGAACATTCAACGCGGCTGGAAAAAAGTCTTCGCGGTTGGCTGTTCGCACGGCATCCACGCTGACCGCAAAGCATTGGAAGCGGTCATCAAATTCCGCGAGGCATTTCGGCCTGATACGTGCATACATTTGGGTGATTTCACCGACCTGTCATGCTTCATGTCGTCGGCAAATCTTGCCAACCAATCGGAGGCTCCCCAGCCTGACGTTGACGGAGGCATTGAATTCCTAAACCGGCTGCGCCCAAATTTGATTCTTTGCGGCAATCACGAAGACAGATTGTGGCGGCTGCAAAACTCCCCGAACGCAATTGTTTCACACGCTGCTTACGACATCATTAAGCAAATCACGGCAACGTCTAAGGCACTCAAAGCGGAGCTTGTCCCCTACGGCGGCGTGTTCCAGCAACGTGTCATCGGCGGAGTCACCTACACGCACGGGACCGTCTACAATGAAAACTCGCCCCGCGACATGGCGGAGATGTATGGCAACGTAGTTTTTGCGCACACGCACAAAGTGGGGACGGCAAAGGGCAGGCGGGCGGATTCACCTACTGGTTATTGCGTCGGAACGCTGACACGCCGGGCCGCCTTGGATTACGCAAAAACTCGCCGCGCTACTTTGGCTTGGTCGCAAGGCTTCGTGTGGGGCTATTATTGCGGTGACCAAAGCCAGCTCTGGCTTCACGAACACAATCACGCATTTAGCGAATGGATATTGCCGCGCTGACAACACATGAAACCAAACGAACTGCTCGCCGCCATCCTTAAAGCTAGCGGCACGAAACGGCAAGACGACATTCCGGCAGGATTCAAAACCTCTACGGAATGGGCGGCTGAATGGAACAAAGCCCGCCGCACCGCCGAGGAGGCTTGCGCCAAGGGAGTTGCCGCCGGACTGCTCAAGAAAATCACCTTGCGCCGTCTGGTTAACTTGCGCCTCCGCAGCGTGAATTATTTCGCGGAGGTCAAGCGATAGTTTCCAAAACACAATTCAACCTTGCCAGCCGCGTTGTGCGGGGCAATGTTTCCGCCCCTTTATGAAAATCACCGTCCAATTAACGAGTCACGCCGAGGCCGAGCGCGGAGAAACCGAAAGAATGGCCGAAGTCTTTCACGTTGAATTCAAACGCAACGGGCAAGCCAGAGATGCGTTTTTGCGCAACGTAGCCGCGCATATCCGCAGCCTTGCCAAGGCTTACAACGCCAAATTCGACGAGGAGCATGGTATCAGCCAGTCTTAACCAAAAGCCTCGCATGATTAGCTTCGCTGCAATCTTTACGAAACGCGATTTTGCTATTTACTCGGGCCGGGATGGGAGTAGGGTGGGGGCATGAAAACGAACCTGACATACCGTATCGAACTCTGTGACGACCCTTACCGCAACTCAGAAAGCACTCACCGGCTTTATGTGTTTGCTGGCGGCACGTGCGAGGGGGCTATCTGCGGTGACATTCGCACTTTGAAAATGATGGGGGAAACTTGGGTGGCAGTTGGAATGTATTATTTGCTTCCTTACGCTCTTTAACATGACTTTTCCCTCCCAATCTACCACCATTGCCCGCGAGGGTAACGTAGATTCGCCCGGCGCGTGTGCGTCAAGGGGTGAGGATGGGACGACTGCTGGAGCGGCAAACACGCCGCCACCTCGTAGTATTGGATGGACAAACTCCAGCAGGAAATTTAAGGCACTCGGATACCTTCAGCGCAGGGGGCTGTATTACCGGCGCACGGGTGGCTACTGGCGAAACCTAGTAATGACACAAGAATGAACCCGCTGACGATTGCAATCATTTTGGTTGTGCTGACCGCACTGACCTACCGACACCATCACTACGGAGACTAGCATGAACACTGACCTAATCATCGGCATGATCGTCGGCGCGTCCTTCACGGGCGTAATCTCAAGCCTGCTCTGGATTGCGCGGGACAGGATTCAAGGGCCGTTGCCAACGAATGAAGATTGGCCCGAGGAGGACGGGAAATGAACGTCTTCGGATGGGACTACCCAGCGGGCGCAGAACACGACCCGCGTGCGCCTTGGAATGAGCCGCCCAAGTGTGAGGCGTGCGAAGGCAGCGGGGAAATACCATCAGAAAACGGAGACGACGTTACGGTCTGCCAAACCTGCGACGGCACGGGGCGAAAGCGATCCGACAAAGAAAGCCGCGAGGATTACGAGGCTGACATGGAAAGGGAGGACGTATGATTCCAAAATCATCGCGGTTCAAATGCGAGCGGTGCGGCTACTTAAAGAAACGCGCAGGTAAATGCGTGTGGTGTGGTAGGCTTGCAGATTTTGATTTCCCCGTGCCTGTGCTGGCCGAATCTTCAGATAAGCGCGAGAAGCACAAACTGAAACTTCTCAAAGGCCGTTTGAAGTCGGCAGGGAAATCTCGCGGCGGGGAAACATTTTATGCCCCTGACAAACCTTGAAGTCTTTTGCCGCGATTTGAAAATCAGCGAGCGCGACGCGATGGACGCATTGCAAGACGCGGGAATTATTTCGGACAATTGCGCCAAGCTGTCTGACGTATTCGGGCAAGACCAGTGGAAGGCAATCAATCATCTCGGTAAAAACAAACCAAAAAGCAAAAGCAAATGAGCGGACCAATCGTAGTAAAAATTGACGTGACCAAGATTGACAAAGCGCGGCTGTATAAAGGCGCGAAAGGCACTTACCTTGACGCCATCCTGCGCCCTACACCGGACAGCAAATACGGCGAGGATTACATGATTGTGCAGAGCGTCAGCAAAGAGGAACGCGAACAGGGCGTCAAAGGCAACATCATCGGCAATGCCAAAATCCTGCAAGGCCAAGGCAAGCCAGCCGCAAAGCCGCAGCCCGCGCCGCAGCAGGACGAAACTGATGGCGTTCCCTTCTAACATGAAATACGAAACCCGCCAGTCCCGCGCATCGCGGTCAACCGTCCGCAAGATTGAACGCGCACTTGCGCGAGGCTGGAAACCCGGCCTCGGCTCAGTGTCTGACTTTGCGCGAGGCTATAAGCCAACCTTTGCAAAACCCTTCGCAGGATTAGAGGTCCTACAATCTGCAAAATGAGCGATTTTGCGGTTTACAACTCGGGGCGGCTGGCTAAAGTGGCGACGTCAACTGAATGAACGGTTGACGCAAACAAAACGAAACGACATGAGCATCCAATCAGCAATCGAAAAAAACCTCCGAAATGTTTTGGAAGCCCGCAATGTAATCACAAGCGCGAACTGCTTGAAAAACAGCATTCTCAAGCGCGATATGGTTGCGCATTGGGCAACCGTTATTGCCAATCACCTCCCGACTTACAGTCCAGAGCAATGCTTGCAGATGGCTGAATTTGGGTTTGATAACGCAGTTGAATCCATTTTTTGCGAGGTTTGACCCGCCACCCCGCGCCCGGCAAAACCGGACGCGGAAGGCGGTTCAAATTAACACGACACGAACATGACTCAAATCAACATCACCACAGTAACGCAACGTCTCGCAATGCTCACGACTCCTCCGGTCAAACCTGTAACCGGCAGGGGACACGTCCGCGTTGAGCTGACAGACGCGCCCGACATTGTTGACTCGTTGATTAACTCAAAGCATCCGCACGTTGCGGTCGTGTCAGTTCGCAAGCCGATTAACCGATTTGGCAAAATTGGCTACCCGAAAACAGTTTTTTGCTCGCCTGAGTTTTTTGCGCTTTTTCAGTAAACAAATCAACACACCATGAACGAC
>Ga0075459_1000082_pt1 | contig 13428 bp, 4 predicted proteins | sample DEB3_08_DNA_2_FD_76333 | JGI IMG/M metagenome (GOLD analysis project Ga0075459, IMG submission 76333) | Aqueous microbial communities from the Delaware River and Bay under freshwater to marine salinity gradient to study organic matter... | ecosystem: Environmental > Aquatic > Marine > Coastal ...
CACGAGTCAGCATCTTGGTCTGAATGCGCAGCGGCTCGGCCGCCGTAGCCTTGCCCGTCAGCGCCCGGTACAACACATTCAGACCCTGAATCTGCGCGTTGGTGAACGCAATCAGGGAGTTCATCAGATGGATGCTGGGCGACGCTCCGCGCTTGTTGAAGTTCATCGACTCCAGCGAAGCCAGCGTTGCCTCCATCTCGGAGAGCCCCTGCTTGATGTAGCTGTTGTACTGTGCGCGGCGGGTAAGCGAGTCGGCCTGCATCGCCTTGGCCTCAACCCACGCAAGCTTTTGCGCCCAGCCAGACTTGCCGTCAGCAATGCTGCGCATGATGGTGGCGAGGTCTTCTTGAGTGCCGGTAAAAACTTGACCGCCCGTAATGCCGCGCCGCTCCAACGTCTTGCCGGTCTCGGTGTTGATCTCCTTAAGTGCCCCAAGCACAGGGGTGAAGTCAGCGCCGGACAGAACCACAGAAGCAAGCGTGTCGCGGAACATCTGCCGCGCCACATACAGAGGGCTCAGCGTCACAGCCTTGCGCAGTATCTTGGTCGGGATACTGGCGACACGCATAACCCCGGTCAACTGCACCGGGATACCTTCCATACCCTTGACCAACACATCCGCGTCAACACCATACGCATCGGTGTCGATGCGCGCATACCGGTCCTCGCCGTTTACCTTGAACTGCACAATGTCCCGGCCTTGCATGGGGCGAGGAGAGATAACGGCTGCGTCCAGACCGACTAGCTCCATAACTGCGTTCTTGGTGGCCAAGTTGCGCAAAGACATATCCACCATGAGGTTGGTGTTCTGCACGGAGGACTTGAAGAAGTCAAAGATCGGCTCGTCGCCACCAACCAACTCGTGCAGGTACGGCTGGTTCTTGACGCTACCGATGCGGATCGGGCTCTCGCCGCCAATGATCAAGTCAACGCCGCCGTCATTAGTCTGGCGGTAGTAAGGGATGTAGTCCTTGGAAGCCAGCAGCGTGTCTGCCACTTCCTTACTGAGCGCCCCGGTCTTCTGGGCGAAGCGCACCAGCCCCTCGTTGTAAGTGTTGTACTCGGCACGAGCTTGCTCAAACACATCCTTGAGACCTTCCACAGACTCGATCTCTTGGACGGCTGCCTTGAGCTGCGCTTCCGTGATGTTCTTCCCAAAGCTCAACTTGTTGAACCCCACACGCTCGGCGCGCTTGGCGGCAAGGTAAGTGGTGAACAGCTCGTTGACCGCATCAACATCACCAACAATCGGCTTGGCCTGCTTGAGCGTCTCGACAACTGTGCGCAGGCTGGTGCCGGTCTTGCTCTCGACAATGAACTCCTTCTGCCCGTCGGCGCGTTCTTTTTCAACAAGGTCAAGCGCTCCGTTGCCAACAGACTCCGCCACAAAGTTCATGCGCTGGTCGTACATGCGCAGAAAGTACAGCATCTGGGTACCCTTGAGGGCATCCATCACTTTGGCCAAGCGCTCGAACCCAGCAAAGCGGTCGATGTACCGCGTGGCAAACGACAGCCCGGAGTTCTCCTCAATAAGACGCTGGGTCCAAGGTTTCTGTTTGGCCACGAGCTCGTTGGAAACACTAAACGCTTTGGCCAACGAGGGGTTAACGGGTTTTGCTCTTGCGCGATACAAAGGCCCACTGGCATCGGCAACGCCTTTAGCAGCCGTGCCACCCTGAATGACATAGCGCCGGGCGTTGGCCACGATCTGTTGCACTGCGGCGTCAGAGACCTTGTCACCAAAGGTACGCTGGAACCAAGCCTTGATGGCGTCGTAAACCTTGCGCAGCGCCGACTTTTCTTGGACCGTTTGCTGTGCCGGTGCTACCTCGGACATATCTGCCAGCACTTCTTCAACTGCCACTTCGCGGGTAAGGCTCGGCATCTCCGCCATCTTGGCGTCGGCCTTCTCGCGCACAGCGGTGTTGCCGTCGTAGATGCTGTTCATGGTGGCAGCGTAGTTGCCGCCCAGCATGGCACGAAGACCGTAGTGACCAGCAACCTCGTGCGCCACAGTGGCGATCACGTCTTCCTTGCTGTGCAAGTTCTCCGCAACCAAATACACCGTGTTGGTGTTCGGGTCATACAAGCCGGGCAACACGTCCTGCATGTTGTCAGCAATTGCCTGCTCCTTGATGTTGGCAGGCAGTTGGTCAAAAGTTGCGACCGTCGCAATAGTAGGTACGTTCTTCCAGTCCTTGACGATCTCGGTGACCATCCGGTTAAGCTTGTCGTAGTCCACGCCTTTGCCACCGGTGGTGCCTGTGCGGTACGCAGCGCGTGCACGTTCCTTCAGCCCAGCAGCCTGTGCAATTTGCGAGATAGGCGTACGGGCGTCGCGTGCCAGCGACTGTGCACCACTGTTGATGTAGTTGACCACGTCATATTTGATCGCCCTTGCAAACTTGTCAGAGCCCCGCTCTGCCTTGTAGATTTGCTCCAGCGCTTTGATCTGTTCCTCGGGCAGCAGCCGCGACACGCTTGCCACGATGTTTTTGGGCAGCGTCTCCACGGTGAGATATGTAGGCGGCGTGTACTTGGCGGGTTCTTTTGCACCGAACACAGCGGTCTCGGGCACAGCGCCGGCTTCAATCTCGGCAAGCCTAGCTTCGGCTTCCTTGAGGCGACCGTTGATTGCGTCGCGGGCTTTCTTGGCTTTTGCTACAGCCTCCCGTGCCGCCGTCTTGTCGCCCTTAGTAGCATCACGCGTGTCGCGGGCACTACGCAGGTTAGCTTCGGCTTCCTCCAGCAGCGTTTCAAGGGAGTCAATTTCAGCAATCGCGTTAGCCTCTGCCACTTGCGCGTTAGCTGCGGTCTGAACTTGCTTGGAGGTTTCCGTCCGAGCCTTACCAGACTGGGTGATAGGAGCGCGGGGGCTAATCTTGCGCTCGCCTGCCGTGGAGATTTCTCCAGTGCGAATGTTGCCTGCCGTGCGAGTCGGTGTAACCAGAGGGCCGACCTTACGCGCCGTCAGACGTTCGCCAGCTTCCGCAGGCTGCGCGGCAACAGGAGCCAGCGTAGATAGATTTTTCCGCGTGATACCAAACTTGGCAGAACGCTGCGCCTGCAGTCGTTGCAGCTCTTTCTTGTACTTGCGTACTTCTCGCTCCCGCGACTCACGGGTGCTCTTCTTGATGTTCTTCTCTTTCAGACCTTCAATATTGTTTCTAAGGTTGTCCTCGACCTTAGCAATACGCTTATCAATAGCTTCCGTCCGCGCCTTCTGCACTTCAGGGTCGTTAGAGAACAAGCCTGCAAGCTCAGCTTCTTTTTCCGCAAGCGTCTCCAAGTTGCTCTGGGCGGTAACCTTGTCACGCTCATAAGCCGCGATGTCCTCTGCCATTTGCTGCGGAACTTTGGCAAACTTGTCACGCGCTTCAGTCAAGTAAGGAAGGCTGACTAGCGCAGATTTCTGCTCAAGCTTTGCTTTGAAACTGCGCGGCTTCTTCTTAGCCAGCTTTTCCAGTGCGGCAATCTCACTGTTCAGGCGTTTCAGTTCTTTCTCAGCCTCAGCAATCCGTTCTTGCATCAAAGGAATTGCTTCGTCGGTAGCAGCAATCAAGGCTTCCAGTTCTGCGCGGGCCTCGTCCGATGCTTTCAGCTCCCCCATCAGCGCGTTTCGTTTTTCAAAGCTGATGCGCTCCCCCTCAAAACTTGCAGGGTCGCGCCCGATGGCGGCAATGAGCTTTTCTTGCTGCGTATCTCGCGCTTGTTTCTGCGCCGGGGTCTCACGCTGACGCCGGATAGCGGCATCACGAGAACGCTTAAACGCACGATACGCTCTAACTGCCGGGACATTTTCGTTGAGCAGCCCCATCAACGCGTCAAGCCGCGACACCAAATCTTTTTCGGCATCGTTCGAGGCCCGCAGCACTTCTGCAACCGTTACGTCTTCCGAGAAGCGGTGGTTAATTTCTTGGCGTGAAAGACCGAGACTGTCCTCAAGCTGCTGCACCGCCGCTAGGCGTTCCTGTTGCTTGGCCTCCAGCTCCTGCAAGGTACGCGTTGCTTCCTGTGCCTGCCCACGTACATTCAAAATCTCAGCTTTGTTTGCCGACAGGTCAAGCTGCGTGTTCTCAACAACTTGCAGCGTCAAACCCGCGTCAAGCAGCTTGAGCGCCATGGCGTCAATCATCCCGGCTTGCGCCTGTAGCTGCAACTCAAGCTTAACCGAGTTGTTCAAAAACTGCTTAATCGCCGCGTCGTCGCTGCGGGTGTTAAAGAACACCTTGTTCAACTCTGTATGCGCTTGCAAAAGCTGCTCATTGAACTCCGCTTGCTTTCCGGTCTCCTTAAACTCGCGCATCGCGCGCGCAAGATTTTTTGGGTCCTTGCCAAAGTCTTCTTGAAAAGCTTGATAAATTTTGCTGCGCGCATTCTGCATGCGCCTTTGGACACGCTGCAGCTTTTCAATAGCCGCAACTTCACGATTCTCAAACACGTCACGGCTGCGCAACATAACAGCAAAGGTTTCTTCCTGTGCAGCCACAACCTCTTCAAACTGCTTTTGCGCCGCTTCAAACTCTTTAACAAGAGGTGCAAGTTCTTTCTTTAGTGGGGCTTCAAGCTCAGCCAGCCGGCGCTTGCTCTCTTCCAGCATCTGCTTAGCCTGCGTCAGCGAGCGCTCTTCAGCAGCCATGTCTTTTGCCGACAAAGCTTTCAGGCTTTCCAGCTCGCTACGTTTGCGCTGCTCAATCTGCTGCGCCTGATCTGACAGCTCCTTAGCTTTGGCTTGGATATCCTTGATCTTGGCAACAAACGGCTCCAGCCGGGCATTCAGGCGTGCCAGCGTCGGGCGACCAAGGCCGATAGCAGAACGAATCTGCTGCAGGGCGTCAGACGCAAGGTATTTCTCAAGCTCAGCAAAGTTGCTGAAGACGGTAGACTGCGTTTGCTCTTGGCTGGGTGCAGTGCTGATCTGGCTGTAGGCACCCTCGGTAACAGGCGCGGCACGCTGTGGGCCGGCAAGTTCTGTACGTTGCAACTCTCGACCGGGGCCAAGCGGCAGCTCTGGTTGCTGCGCGGTATTCACACGCGTGCCTGTGCCCGATACAAACTCACGGGTCTCAAGTTCAGTTTCCGACCGCTTGGATTTTTCTACCGCAGCTAACGTGTCCTTAACCGACCGAGTCAGCTCTGGCGACACATTGTCGGCATCACGCGCCAAGTCGTAGAGCCATGCAGACACATCTTCCCGCGACTCGGGGCGCAGCATCATGCGCAGGTTGTCGCCAATCTCCTCCAGCAAGCGCCGTTGTTCAGTGCTGTGGCTCTTGGGGTCTTTTGCCAGCTCTCGCTCAAGTTGCGTCTGGACAGCCTCAGCGCTAACTCGGCTGGGTGTGTACTCGCGGCTAAACGACGTGGTATCGCCAGTGATGGCGCGGCTGCGCAGCTCTTCTAAACCTTCGCGAATGGACTGAGCTGCGGCCAGAGGGTTGCCAAAAGTTTGCTGCCCCGGCGCACGAGACTCCACCGTGGGATAACCAGCGTTAGGAACTTCGTTAGTCGCAAACTCTCCGGTGCGCGTCTGTGCCGGAACAAACAACTCACCCTTTTGGGACAAGTTGCGGGTGTCACCAAAGCGCTCGATCAGCTCTCGCAACAAAGCGTTGGCATCACGCGTAATGTCTTGACGCTCAGTATCGGTAAGGGGCTTGCCGCGAGATTGCTGGATGTCGGTAATAAGCCCAGACACAAGGCGATCCCGCGCAGCATTGAGGTCTTCCTGCTTGGCTGCGCCACGGTTGTAGCGACTGACTAGGTCAACGATCTTTGCAAAGGCTTCAGCCCGGCTGTCAGACGCAAGCTGCTGAATGGCCACAGACATGGGCGTCTGCCCCGCGCCCAGCAACTGACCCGACGATTTTTGCGCACGGCTTTCCGCTTCGTCAATCTGCGCTTCGGTGTAGCCGCTCTCGAACAAACGCTGGCGCTGCTCTCCGGTAAGACGGAACTCGGGCGTAGCCCCAGTCTGAAACTTTTTCTGGCTCTCGGCTTCGTCGTCCAGCTTCCGCAGGTTTGCAATAGCCGCTTCCGCAGCTTTGCGGTCACCGGCAGCACGAGCAATACGCAAGTCGGCCACATACTCTTGACGCGTCTTGGGTGCATTACCCAGCACCGTGCGCTGCCCGACAGGAGCGCCAAACAATTCGCCCTGATCGGTTACTCCAGTTTGCCGACGCAGGCTCTCCAGTTCACGGATGTCCGACTCCGTAACGCCCTCACGACGATCAAAGTCCAGCTTATCAAGAGCTTCAAGATACGCGTCGTAATCAGGAGCCTTGCGCTTCCCGACTTCTTTCTTTGGAATTTGACCGGCCAGTTCGTCCGCTTTGGCCTGCATGGCGGCTTTGGCTTCGGCAGACACGCGCAGCCTAAGCGCATCGTAAAGCGCGTTGCTTTCTTTGCGCGACATGCCTTCCAAAGCCGGGCGCTCGGTCAACAGCTCAGCAGCACGGGTGGGATTGGCTGCAAGGTAGTCAATCTGGTCGGATAGGTCCAAAGCGCCGGCATCCCGTGCGGCAAGCAGTTGCTCGTTGGCATATGCGGCTGCACGGCTAATGGCTGCCGGCGCTTGCGTTTCTTCAACAGGCGGGGGGGTAAGCTCTCCTCGAACACCGGGAACACGCGTAGAGCGGCGGCCTACGGCTTCTTGCTGCCCCATCTGCTCCAGCATGTAGTCCTCGGGCGTCATCTGCGCCACACGGCTACGTTCTAGATACTGGCCTACAACAGCCTTAGCTTGTTTGTACCGAGCGCTGTCTTTGCGCAACCCCTTTTGCAACTCTGCAAGCTGCTTGCGGGAGATGGAGTACTCCTCCATCTCGGCAGGCAACGCGTTGGGGCCGGGTTTTTTGATTGCCCTGAGCTGTTTGAACTGCTCAACACGATCCTCATAGTTCTTGGCAAAAGCAAGCTGTTCCTCAGTGGTGTACGTGGCAAGTGCGGCTTCTTGCTCTTCTTGCGTCGTATCACGTTTGGCCGGCTCCGTCACCTCAGGTTGTGTAGCTGCCGCTTTGGCAGCCCGAGCCTCTGCACGCAACGCGCGCTGCGCTTCCACTTCTCTTGCCTCAACTTCTTGCCGAGCCTGACCACGGTCGGCCACCCTACCAACAGCACCCAGCGGGGCCAGCAACGACACTTGATACGCCGTCTGGCCGTACTCTTCCAGCGCGTCGGGGGTGATCAGCGGCAGTCCTGCTTGCGCACGCTCCAGCATTTGCTGCGCCACTTCTGTGGGAACCTCAAGCGCAAGGCCGGTAGCGGTGCCTTTTGCCAGCGTCTTTAGGAGCGACTCTTCAGCAAGTCTTGCCGTAGCGCCAGCGCCTCGGGCCAACAACGCCTCGGCAGGGATGCCAGTTAACTTGCTGACAAGGCGACCGCCCAGCGGAATAAAGGTACCCGCGACATCGAGCGCGGCTTGGGGGAGCGCAGTGGTGCCGGCAGCACTCACGTCCACATTGATAGGCTTACCGGCTTTTTGCTGTTCAGCAGCCTGACGCTCGACGTTGGAGCCAAACATCTGCGCAAAACCGGGCGCAACAGCGCCAGCAACACCACCAGCAAGCGTGCCATAAGGGCCGAAAACAGAACCTGCGGTAGCACCAAGGCGTGCCGAACCAAGCGTAGCTGCAATGTTGGGAGCTTGCTCTGCAATAGCTTTGGGAATCTGGCTGATCGCTTCGCCTGCGGCGGGTAGCAGCCCGCGCTCTTCATACGCCTTGCGAACGCGCTCAAAGCTAACGTCATCAGCGTAGCGTTCACCGATTTCTCTGCTGCGCTCAAGCGCTGCGCGCGCTGCCTCGTTTGCATCCCCAGTGGCAGCACCAACCGCCGTACGACCAGAAGAGATAAGGGATTCAAGACCCTTGGCGGCAGACGCCAGCACCCCCGAGCGGGGGGCTTCTTTCTTTGGCTGGCTGGACAGGTGCTGCCTGAGTGCAGCAATGACTTGGTCGTCGGAAGCGCCTTCGGGCCCCTCCACGTCGTAAATACGGCCGTCCGGGCCTTGTACGCTGTAAATGGGCATTGCTGCGCGCTTCCTTGATTGTTACGGTGCGGGCCGGCTCCCCAACACCTTGAAGTTGCCAACCCCGGCAGATGCACCGGAGAACTCGGCAGGTACAGGTATTTTATACGCAGCAAAGGCACGCTTCAAGAAGGCTTGATACTGTGCGTCAGCGTCTGCCTGCGTCAAATTCATACCCTCAACCGGGTTAGCTTTGATGCGGTTAAGCCAGTTGTCGTACATGGTGTCCGCCGCAGCAAGCGCCAGTTTGGTATTGGCCGTCGGGCCAGTAAGCGCGGCGGTTTCGGCTTCCAGCTTTTTAGTATTTGCTTGCCGGTACGCGTTGACGATGCCCTCGTTCTCAAGGTCGCGCTCGGTCTTGCGCCGTTCTTGGCGGCTCTTCAAAGTTGCAAGCCCAGCATCTCCAACCGCCTGCAAGAAACGAGGAGACTTGGTCGCCATCAAATTCAGGCCCAGCGTAAGCCAGTCGTCACTAGTCCACGTCGTACCCTTAGGTGGTTTAGCGCCGGTTTCTTTTGCGGCCTGAATGATGTCTTTCTTGTCGGGAACGTCCTGCTGGCCGAGATCGGAACCCCAACCAGCCTCGCCGGGCCCGGGGACATTTGACTTTGCCACAACGGGAGCGGCAGCAGCAGCAGTCGGTTCGCCGCGTCCAGCATTTGTACCAACTCCGGCAAGCCCTGCAAGCCCGAGTCGGTCACCTTGTCCGGGCAACGCTTCGTTAACAGCCCGAGCGTTTGCAATATTTGCGTTGCGTTCGTTAACGTGTTGCGCGGCACGAGCGGCCTGTGCTTTGTCAGCAGCCAAGTTATCTACGCGCCTACGCGCAGCTTCAGCTACATCCGCCGCTTCGTCGGCAGCATCAATTTTGTCGGCTCTTAGCATAGCCAGCCTGCGCTCTTCCAGCGCAGCAGCCCGGTCGGGGTGAATCCGCAGAATGCCTTCACTCTCGGGAGAAGCGCCGGCGACCCTGCTTGGCGGAGCCGGGGGCGTCAGTCGAGGTGCGGCAACTTTAGCCGCCGCAGGAGTTGGCGGAGCCGGGGGCGGCAAGCGCGGGGCTTCTACCTTTGCCATGTCTTGCGCAGCCTGTGCGGCCGGGGGACGAGGGCCACGCACACCACCCATTGCGGGGAGGTACGGCGGAATCTTAAGGTCCGTCATTGCACCACCAATAATTCCAAGCTGTTGCTGTGCAACAGGGTTTTTTGGGATGTAAAAGAACTTATCAAGCTCAAGACTGGGGTCCTTTTCGCCAGCGAGTCGCCGAGCAACAACATCCGCCCCAGCAATAGGCAGCGCAGCAGTGTTGTGCGCCATGGAGTACACAGTTTGGAACGGCGACGTGATGTAGTCAGCCAGCGTGCGCGGGGGTTCAGCACGACTTGGTTGCGCGGTCACAGGACGCCCATCTTGGCCCGGAATCTGCGCAATCATTTGCTCACGGGTAAGCGCAGGCAAGCCTGCGGCGGGTGCAGGCGCAGGTGCAGGTGCGGGCTTCTTTCTAACACCGGACTTTGGCGGGACAAAGGCCGCGCCCTCCGAAGAAGGATATGTCTCGGCAGCAAGGGCCTCAAGCGCCGAGGCGGCAACTGGCGCAGGTGCGGGTGGACGGCTTGTTCCCGGAATCTGCGCAAGCATTTGATCACGGGTAAGCGTGGGGAGGCCAGCAGCAGCAGCAGCAGCAGGGGAGGGCGCAGAAATAGTGGGGGCAGTTGCGGGAGGCAGAGTATCGGCTGCGTTAGCCGCAGCAATAGGGATCAAAGACGTCATCCGCTTGGCAATTTTCTGGCCGTAGGTCAACGTGTTGGGGTAGTTCGGGTTCTCAGGATCAGAGAGTGCAATACCGCGACGCGCCTTTTCCAAAGCGTTGGGGCCGCCGTAGTAGTACGCCCCCGCCAGCACCGGGTCACCATTAGCCGCGCGGTAGCCTTGCAAGCCATAACGGATGCCGGCCCGCATGTTGTCCATCGGGTTGTCGATTCGCATACCCTTGTCAGCAACCGACTTAAATGTTTTAGGCATCACCTGCATTGCGCCCATTGCGCCACGATTCGAAGTCGGGGCAGTCTTCTGGCCCGACGCTTCCTGCCCATGCAAGGCCATAAGGAATGCCCGCTCACGGGGGTCGCGCACGCCCTCGGCGTCCAGCGCAGCGGCAAACATCTTTGCGCCAGAGGCAGCCTCAACTTTGTCGCCCTTGGCAAACGCAATAATGCCGCCGTCGGCAAAGTTCATGTCCCCAGCGGGGAGCTGGCCGATGCCGGTATCCTCAGGCAACGGCTGCGCTTGCGGAGCCATTGCAGCCAACGCTTGGTCCGCCACCTTGGGCGGCTCGGGCATACCTTGCGGTGCTTGCGCGGAATTGCGCAACTCTTTGCGCCGGTTGGATTCCGCCACAGCCAGAGCCATGATGTACGGGTCTTCTTTGTGCAGCGCAGCATACTTCTGCAATGCCTGATCCGGCAGCTTGGCCAGCGTGGAAGTGATTGCGTTGACGTTCAGCATGGCGAACCTCAGATTTTTGTGTAGGCCAACTCAGCAAGGCCGGCGGCTTTACCCTTGGGCGCTTTGATCTTGCCGCCCTTTGCAACTTTTTGGCTTAGGCCATAGGCGGTAGCCCCCGCACCCGCAAGCTGCGCGGCGGTATTTGGGCCGGGGCTGTACATAGATTGCACGGTTCCCATCGGTGTGCCGCGCAGGATGTTCGACATGAACTCAAGCTGCTGGTACGGATAGCGCTGCTCTGCTGAGTAGTCCTGCATGGCGGCGTTGATGCGCGCCTGATCCAGTTGTTGCTGTTGCGTGCCTAACTGGTTTTGCAAACCGATGATGTCCTTTTGCTGCCCAAACTGTTGCTGGCCAAGCGTGCCCAACTGCCCCGCGCCTTGCAGGGCTGCTTGCAGGTTTTGAAGGCCGTAGCCAGCGCCGTACTGGCGCGACTGCTCACGAAGCTGCTGCTCGGTGTTGAACTGTTGTTGCGCCCGGTCAAACGCTTGCTGGTAGCCCTTGTCCAGCACGTCCTGCTGCTGCATACCCAGATTGCGCTGACGCTCGGCTTCAACAATTGCCTGCCGGCTGCCACCAAACGCACCTTGGCTAACGGCTTGCGCTTGGTTTTGGTTGCGCAGCATTTCAGACTGCCGACCCAACTCGCGTAGCTGCGGGGCCAACGATTGCTGAATGAATGGCGACATGTAAGCGCCTGCCTGCTGGCCAAACTGCCCGGTCTGGTACGGGTCGTAGCCAGCACCCATTGCCCGCATAGCGGCTGCGCCAGTGATCCCCTGAGCAGCGCCAAGACCTGCGGCGGGAGCTATGTTTTGTGCGCCCTGAAACGACTGGTTCTGTAGCCCGGTAAAGCCCGCGACTTGCGTCGGGTCCATGCCTTTGCCCAAAGCATACGAGCCGTAGCTCTGGTACGGGCGGTCCGAAGTCAGCGACTCAGTTTTAGCCAGCGAGCGCTGCGCAGTGGGCTTTGCCCAATCAGGCAAGTCCGTGACTTGTGTCTGTTTTTCTGGCGGGCTATCACCCATGCTGATCGGGTACAACCGAACGCCGTCGCGGCGGTAGCCTTCAAACTTGCTGGGAATCCGCATCTAGGTGCTCCTTGCGGTACTCGTCAAACCGCTCGTGAAAAATAGTCTTCCAGACCTCGGGCAGAACCTCGCGGGCTTTGTCCGGGCCAATACAAACATGGACTGCATACGCAATGATCTGCCCAGCAGCGTACCGCAAGCTGTGCGCTATCTCAATTCCGTGCTCGTCCTTGTCTCTCTCAAACTTGTTGGCCGTCTCATACGACGACAACACAACCACCCACATGGGCAGAATCTGGTCTTGGATGGCGCGGTAGAACGGGTTGGTCGGCAGATACAGCAGGCAAGAGCCAAACGCCAAGTTGATGTCGCGCTCCGAGACTTCCTTGTCTTTATCTACTAGGTCGTCCCAGACATGCGACAAGTGCACCAGCGCCCGGTACATGTTCAGCGCATCCTGATTGCCGCCAAACCACTCCAATTCTCCGTGCGTGGTCATGCCGGGAGCAGCCTGTCCGCGCGGGTGTTAACAGCCGCCTTGTCTTTACCGACAGTCTTGCCCCGAGCCTTTTGCACACGGTCCATCATTGCGTAGAGCTTCCGCGCGCCAGCTTCCGTAGAGCCGTTACCCAACTCAGAGACGATGCGGGCCGGCACTACAAACTCACCATCGGCAAGGCGTGCGGGTTGTTTGTCGGCAATCACCGCAGGGATCGAGTCGCTCACGCCGTCACCGGGGCCGCGCAGAAGCCGGCCGCCATCAGAGTAGTCGCCAAGGTGAGACATGCCGCCATCAGCATACATCTGGCCGCCGTTAGCCATCAGCGTTTCGTACTGATTGCGCTCAGACATTTCTTCCACCGGACCACCCATGGCCATCCTCGGCATCGCGGTTGTGTTCGGGAACATCGGCGGAGAAGTGAGCATCCTGTCGCGGGTGCCAGTGGGGACGCGGGTATACGTGCCGGTCCGGGAGTCGTAGGTGTACTCGTACGGGTTGGGGCCGCTACCTTCGTACCCAGCGCCGGGCTCGGACGCCGACAAAGAACTCAGCACGGGCAGTCCGTACTTGGCCAAACCTGTTGCGCCGCCAACCTGCTCCATGAATGCGCTGCGGCCAGCTTCGTTGCCAAGCCCTTTAGCGCCGGCCAGTAGGGGGTTACTCATCGCGGACTGCGTAGCAGCACTGAATGCTGGGCCTCCGGGCAGACCCATCGAGTTGGCAGCAAAGTCACTTGCGCTGATCGCGGCATCCGCAGGAGAGATGCCTGCTTCTGCAAACTGTGCCATCAAGGTTGGATTGGCCGCCTGCGAAGCAGCAGCCGCGTTACCAGCAGCGGCGGCCTCGGCACTTGCAGCACCAAGCCCTTGAGCCGCGCCAGCACCAGCCAGAGCACTACCAAGACCTGCGCCGCCGTACGCGCCCAGACCCGCTGCAAGACCTTTTTTCAGGCTGCCAGTAGCCAGCGCGGTGCCGCCACCCACAATACCAGCGGCCATCAAGGGACCAACGCCGGGGATCAGGGTGAGACCTGCGCCAATCAACGTGGGGAGAATCTTCTGAAGAAAGCCCGCTTCGGGCAACCCGGTGTCAGGGTTGAGCGTCAAAGAGCCGCCGTGCGCCATAGCCAGCGCTTGCAGACCCGCGACTTCTTGCGGGGCCATGTGGACAAGCATCGTGTCTGGCCCCCGACCACGGGAAGCCATATCTTGGGCAAGCACTTGCAGGCTCATTGGGGCCTCACGGAAGAAGGGTTAGTGGATAGTATCATGGGGGAAGCGCGGAGACAAATGTCATGGTTGCCACTACAGACTGCGTAGATGGCTTGGTTGGCGTGCCGGAAGCGGCAAGGTGCTGAATGG
>Ga0075459_1000101_pt1 | contig 11811 bp, 12 predicted proteins | sample DEB3_08_DNA_2_FD_76333 | JGI IMG/M metagenome (GOLD analysis project Ga0075459, IMG submission 76333) | Aqueous microbial communities from the Delaware River and Bay under freshwater to marine salinity gradient to study organic matter... | ecosystem: Environmental > Aquatic > Marine > Coastal ...
AGTCCATGCTGGCATCGCCACGAGTGGCGTCGTCAATGATCTCATCCAGTTCCGCGTCGGCGGTGAATGTCGTGAAGGGGAGCATGACCGTTGGCGTGACGGCGGTTCCCCACGTGCTTTCCTTGCCAAACTTGGCCTTTACGCTATTAGAGAGTGCCATTGCTCGAATCCTCCACAGGCGCCGGAGGCTGGACGGGGTCGCCGTCGTCCTCGTCTATGTAAAGCTGTCCGGCGAGGTAGAGAATGTTCCGTACCTCGGCAGCATGATCCTCTTCCACTTCGATGCCACCAGTGTGACCTATCCAGGTCTTCGCACCAATCGACACCTGAACGACTTCGTCCACAGTTTCAATCAAGATCATGTTGCCTCCGATTATCCGCCAAAATTACCTGCAACGTCAATCAGACAACGTAGAGTGACGGTAGCACCCGGTATGTCACCGCGGTCACCGTATTCTACCGGTTCCTGCTTGGCGCCTTCATACCTGCATTGCAGGCATGTTGCAATGCCTGATGCATCCTTGAGTGTCTGGTGTGCGTTCACTGCCTTGCGGACGCCGTCGATCGCGGTCAGCACCTGCACTTGTGCGCGGACCGCATCAGGCTGGTCGGACAGGATTCGGATTTCGAAGGTCTCATCGAGGTACTGCCTCGTGACCGGCACGTCACCCTGCCCATCGAACTCGGACGCCGCCTCGCTATCCCAGATGATGACAATCGCGGGCAGGCGTGGAAGGTTGTCGGGCGGAACATCCCAAACGTCCCCGGCAAAGGTCGAAAGGTCACCCTCGAGGCGCAGCCATCGCGCCAAGGCAGCCATCGTTGCAACTACGGGATGCGCCATGTCAGGCCGACCACGCTGCCTGGATCTGGTGGGCGGCACGCATTGCTTCGGTCCGCAGGAGCTTCGCGGTCAGCCTGCTCGTGCCATGAAACCAGTTGAATGTCTTCTGGCCCTTGAACGACGTTGACCGGTACTTGTATGGTGCGTTCTTGTTCGTCAGGCGGATGCGCGGAATCTTGGTTCCCCTCGTCCGCCGGACACGGGCGAACGGACCCTTGCCGGACATTCCCTTCGGCGCCCGGCGACGGGCCGCATCGAGGGCAAACGAATACCTGAACTTGCCATCGGATTTTGCCAAGGATGGCTTCAGGATGACATCGGCGTACTTCGGAAAGATCGCCTTGTCCGTCGCCTTCTGGATCTTCCCCTTCGCGTCCCCGGTCAGGCGAGGCGCCCGGTCCTTGGCCTTCCGGTAAGCATGCGTCTGGAGGGCAAGCATCGTTTCCTTGGTCGGCTGGATCCAGAACTTCTGCTTCGTCAGCTTCTCCACGATCTTCTGGTGACCGAGGACCGTGACGCTGACTTTCCCGAGACGCGACGCAGTCACCCGACCGAATCCGCGGGGTCCGGTCACTCGCGTGGGTATCTGACGCCCAAGCGTGATTGCAGGCATCTCAGACTCCCTCGTACCGCATCCGCTTGAAGGGTGCGATCATTCCCCGCACGAATGGGTGCAACCCGGCAGCGGTCATCACGCGTGGCTCCGTAAGCACCTCGCCGACGCCAACGGTACCGTAGGGATTGGTTGTCTGCCGGTACGCAAGCACTGCCTGATGCGTCGCCGCCTCGCTGATCACCGGATAGGAGTAGGTGGATACGGTGGCGTCGACCGCATGCGATGCAGCGGTGGTGCCATTGCAGGCACGCGTCACCGTGACGTTAATGCCCGAAATGTCCGTGATCCAGAGTTGCTCCGACCCGATGAGGATCATCTGCCCGATCTCAAGCAGGGTATTCGCGTTATGCAGCGCTACCGACACATCTGCGGACCCGATGGCGCTATGGACGGTGGTCGTCGCGGTCAACTGGTTGTAATAGCCCCAGAGGCCCGTGATCTTGATCGGGTACTCGCCGGCGACCGGGAAGTAGTTCGTGTTGCGGGTCGGTATCTCGATCTCCCAGTACGGACGCGGAGGATACTCTGTCGAGGCATTCCGCGGTTCGAGGAAATACGTGTTCGATGCCCACGATTCCTCATAGGTCCCGTCGTCGTTCTGGTCTACCTCGAGCGTCGTGACGGCGAGGAGGTCCTCCCCTGGCATGCACAACTCGTTGTACTCGTCCGTCTCGAAGTACTTGACCGCAACGATCGGGAAGAAGTGGCGTTCGCAGAACTGGTCAATCTGGCGCGACACGTTCGAGATGGTTGCCTTCAACACATCATCGTCCGTGGTATCCGAGATTCGCAGCTGACGCTTCACCTGCGCGAGGGATGCGTACCAGTGGGGAACCGCAGGCATCAGCGTGGACGCCGTACCCGTGCAGCGCGTTCAGGAGCATCCTGTGCGCTTGCAGTCTCCACATCAACCGCGGCCGGTTCGGATTCGACCGGCGCAGGGTCGGCGACGGGGATGGCAATCCCCGCCTCCTTCCATGCCTCCGCAATCACTTCGCTCACCTCGTAGAGGTGGCCGGGGACATAGGTCACCTCCGGTCCTGCCATTGACACGAGCATTCTGATGGTGACCATGTACCCCTCCGAAGAAAGAAGCTCGGGGCGGTTTACCGCCGCCCCACGGGATTAGGACGCTGGGTGCTGGTAGTACTTCACCGGATCCGTGCCGGAGTCGATTAGTCTGCCACCAGCACGTGCAAATGCCATAAACCCAACCTGAAGGTAGTCGCTGTACCTCTCTGAAAGGCGCATGACTTGGATGCCTTGGACATCCCGCCAGTAGTACTTATTCAGCTGACCGAACAAGAGACTCTTGGCGGAGGCTGCCGGTGCCGCTATGTCCTGATTGATGTAGTAGGGATATCCGAGAATCGAGTTCGGTTCCCCAACCGTCAATCCGGGTTGCCACAGCGGCCGCGACTGTCCGTCAACGAGCTTCTTGAGGACCTTGAGCATCGAATCGTGCATCATGAATGCCGATCCTGGGCGATAACTCGGGTCAATAGAATGCTCAAGGTCTACCAAATCAGCATACACAATAGTTGAGGTTTGACCCGCCGCACCTGTCTTGCCTAGCGAGCTGCCCGTCACCAGTCCATACGGCTTGGAAGAACCGTCACCGGTGGTGAAGTGCGTGTTCATGATGCGCCCGAGACGCTCGCCGAGACGCTCCGCCAACCATGTCTCCAACGGGAAGAACGTGTCCTGAAGGAGCTGGAAGGAAACGCGGATCAACTTCGAACTATATGTGAACACATCGATGGTGGTCTGGCCGAACGACACATCCTGCTCTGACACCTGCGTGGATTCTGAGAGAATCGCACCTGCATTCCCGGTGTCATCCGAGGTCGGAATCAGCAGTTGCCCACCAGTCGCGGTAGGGATGCGGGTGGCTACCTGCATCATGCCACCATAGGCAAGCATGCTCGTCTGGACGGTGGTATCGAACAGCTTGGAAACGGTGTATCCACCGGCGCTGTCGGTGCCAACGGCGAGTGCGCGAGTCTCGGGGAATGCCTGATAGCCCGAAGCGAGTGCGTTCCGCTCCTCTGGCAGCAGTGCCTGCATGCCGTTCCGGAGGTACTTGCCGAATGCCACGTCGCGCAGTTCGTCATCGACGCGCGGCGGCGCGGCAGCGATCTCGCGTGCGGCCGCACGAGGCTCGGGGATTTCGGAGTAGGCGTCACGCTCGACACGCTCGAGACGCTCAATGCGGACATCAAGCGCATTGGAAGCCGCATCAAGCTTCTCCCACTGCTCGGTCTCAAGACCATCAAGGCCACGCTTCTCGGCCTCGGCACGTGATACAAGGTTACGCATCTGCTCAACGAGCGACCGGCGCTCCTGACGCAGTTCAACTGAACTGACCATTGCTAGATTTCCTTCTCAAGAATTGCCAACTTGCGTCGCAACAATTCCAGGGAGTGCCCAACGGGCGGCTCCGATTCGGGGTGGACAACCGGCCCCAGGCTGGTCTCGATGGATCGCACCAACTGCCGCAACGCTTCGACATCCTCTACGTCGAGGGTCTGGACGCGTTCGAACCGCGCCAGTGCCCGCATCGCGAGTGGGTCGAATGATGCCTGCCTGACGGCCGATGTGGTGTCAGGATAGGCTGGGTACGTCACGACACTCACATCATACAACCTGACTTCATTAAGAGTGCGTTCATCTGTTTGGTCAACGCTTTGTGCGCGTTGCCATTCCTGCGCGATCGGCGAGAACGCAAAGGATGACTGGTTGATGTCTCCCCGGCCCATCGATGCCATGAGGTCCCGGGCATAGCTGGTGTCAGGGAGGTCGATCTCCATCCGCAGACCGACCGCATCCTCCGACAGGCGCAACGTCCCGGACTTGTTCCGTCCCAGCACGAAGTTCTCATTGTGATTGAACAGCGCACGGACATCGGCTTCCTGGATCGTCTTAGCGAATGCCCCGGGCCTGATCCGTTCGGTGTAGTCACCGAATGCGCCCCGTATCGTCGTCGGTGAGTTGAAGACGGCGGCGTACCCGACGATCTGTCGGGCGCCATCATCAACTCCGCGCACTTCAAACGTGGTCGAGGCAAGGTGCCTCTCAATACGGCGGCTCATTGGGATACTCCTCCGGTTCCAATCAGGTAGGTGCCGGCAACGTCACGCCGGTCGCCCGTGCGAGCGCATTCCGCGCCGTCACGGCTTGGCCTCCAGCGCATCAATGCGTGCCTGCATTGCGGCGTTCTGCTCCGCGAGTTCCTTTATCGCGTTCACCAGTCCCCATTGCAGGTCGTTGGTGTTGAGATTGAGCAGTTCCAACTGAATGGTCTCGCCGGTCTCGGGATCAGTCTCCTGATACGGGAATGCACCGATCATCTCCGGCCAGGTGTCCTGTGCTTCTTGCGCGATGATGGAAACGTGTTCCTTTCCATCATCGACCGAGCCGTGCTTGCCATTGAGCCGGTATTTCTTTGGTGTCAGCGCAACCACGTCTGCCAGCCCACGTTGGTAACTGCCGGTCACTTCCTTCACACGGGCGTCGCTGACAATCGTCCACGATGAACTGGTTGGCTTGCCCGCGGAATCGGTTGACAGTTGCAGTGCGTATGCCGGAGAAGCAATGGTTCCGACCATCATGCGATCAAGGAACGTCCCGGTATTGGCCGCAAAATTGTTGATTCGATATGTCTGTACCGTGGAGTTACCATAATTCACCACAAAAACAAACCTGCCAATCGGGTCAACTACACAACCATAAGGAGTTGTCCCCGTCGCCGTAGTACCTACTGAAGTCAATGCCCCGGTGAATTGATTAATGGTATAGGTTTGAACGGTACTGCCACCCGTATTCGTCAGAAAAGCAAACCTGCCAGTTGGATCAACCGCAACACCAGTTGGATTACTTCCCGTTGTTGCGGCAGTAGCAGAACCCAGTGCGCCGGTAGATTGATTGATCTTGTAACTATATAGGCGGTTGAACCCATAAATTGTAACCAATACAAACCTACCAGTTGGATCAACCGCAACATTATAAGGCTGTGTCAAAGTTGCTGCCGTTCCTACCGAGGTCAATGCTCCGGTGGATTGATTGATGGTATAGGCTTGCACCGTGTCGCTACCATAATTCGCCACAAAAGCAAACCTGCCAGTTGGATCAACCGCAACACCTCTAGGAGATGTCCCCGTTGCTGCCGTCCCTACCGAAGTCAATGCTCCGGTGGATTGATTGATCGTATAGGCTTGCACCGTGTCGCTACCATAATTCGCCACAAAAGCAAACCTGCCAGTTGGATCAACCGCGACACTAGTTGGAGTGGTTCCCGTTGCTGCCGTTCCTACCGAAGTCAATGCTCCGGTGGATTGATTGATGGTATAGGCCTGTACTGTGGCGCTATCACTATTCACCACAAAAACAAACCTGCCAGTTGGATCAACCGCGACACCACTTGGAAAGAGGCCAGTTGCTGCCGTCCCTACCGAAGTCAATGCTCCGGTGGATTGGTCGATGGTATAGGCTTGCACTGTATTGCCACCCTGATTCGTCACAAAAGCAAACCTGCCAGTTGGATCAACCGCAACATATATGCAACCGGCTCCCGTTGCTGCCGTCCCTACCGAAGTCAATGCTCCAGTTCCGCCTTGAAACATGGGCAGTGGAACAAGGTTATTGGCGGTTATTGGCGCATAGGTGATGCTTGACCCTGAAACAAGGTTTCCTTGCACAAACCTGTTTGCCCGCACCATTCCGTAACTGTCGGACAGCACGCCATAGGTTGTCGCGGGAAATCCGCTGCTAGTGCCTCCGGCAAAAGTCTGTGTGGCTGTCCACGTGTTCGCGGCGGTTGTTGAAGCGCCTCCGCCTCCAGACGCACTCACGGTGACGGCACCCGTAGCCGCTGACACCGCGATCCCGGTACCGGCAACGATGCTTGTCACTCCACTATTCGTGACCGTGAGGCTCGTGGTCTGCGACCCTGATACCGTGATCCCAGTGCCACCCGTCACTGCCGGAGCCGTAATCGTGACGGCTCCGGTTGAAGCACTGACGGACACGCCCGTGCCTGCCAGGCTCGTCACGCCACTGTTGCTGACCGTGAGCGTCGTCGTGCCACTGATCCCGATCCCGCTTCCAGCCGCAAGACTGGCGGACACGGTCGGCGTCGTGGTTCCCGAGACGGTGATTCCGTTGCCTGCGGTGAGCGACTGGACGCCGGTCGCCGAGACGGTCAGCGCCGTTGTGCCTGACACGCTAATCCCGGTACCCGCACTCACGGAGTTGACGCCGGTGGCACTCACGGTGATCGATGTGGTCCCCGACCCGGACACGCTGATCCCGGTTCCGCCGGATACGGTCGGTGCGGTCAGCGTTACGTCGCCGGTCGAGGCGGACACCGTCAGCCCGGAACCACTCAGGCTCCGCACGCCGGTATTGGTGATCGTGAGGTCCGAGGTGCCCGTGACGGTCAGGCCGGAGGATGCGGTGACGCTGTTGATCGCGCCGGACCCACCACCACTAACCGTTATATCCACACGGTTATTCGCACCGTTGTCGGTCACGGTCGCACCGGAGACGAAGTTCAGGATCGGCCTGTTGGCAACCGTCGTGCCGTTGCTCTGGATGGTCGCTGACCCGCCACCGCCGACGTATCCACCAGTCCTGCCTGGAGGCCCGGCAGGCCCGCGTTCACCCTTCGGACCGGGAGGGCCGGGAACGGGTGCGCGTGCCTCAAGTCCCTCGACACGTCCGGTCAATCCGGTAAGTTCGGCATCCTGTGCCGCGTCCACCTGCTCATTCGCCGCGAGACGACTGGCGATGGAGGCCAGTTCCTGCGCCTGCGCTGCGGTCAGTTCCCGCGTCTCCCCGTGGGCGGCATCGATTGCCGTGGTAATCGCCTGCACCGTTTCAAGACCGACGCGGAGACCGTCAATGAGGACATCCTGCCTCGCATCGGTCCCGTCGTGTCCATCGAGGCGTGATGCGACGGCTTCAAGGGCAGATTTCCGCTCCTCCTCTACCTCGTCGATCCTCACCTGGATGGCACGCATCCTGCGTCCCGTTTCGCGTGCAAGGATGTGCGCGGCCGCTTCGGCTCTCGTGGGTCCTTCGGTTGTCATCGATCGTCTCCGAGACTCGCCCTGATCGCCCGGGCGATCGAGGGGACATCGAGAGCGTCGTAGGCCATGCCGATGATGGCAAGCGCGTCGCCCTCGTGGGTGGCGGGCAGTACCCGCCCTTCGGTTGCGGTATCTCCGTCAATCTCCGCAATGCGGGCATTCGCCCAACGTTCCGCGCGTTGGGACTGGGACCGTGATCCCCCTCCCCACAATGCGTGGGCAACGACGCCGGGTGACGGGTAGTTCTCGTCGTCCGGTGATGCTGCGGGTGCGTCAAGATCCACCATATGACGGGCGAACCAAGCCGCCATCCGGCGCACCTTGTCCGTAGTGGTGCTTCCCGCTGCAATGGCGCGTGCCTCGCGAACGGTCTTCTCCGTGACACCGTCTCCGGCGAGGCCATCCTCGTACCACGCTATGCCACGGGCCGCGTTTGCCTGCATCCACCCTGGAACGTCAATCGCACGACGCTCGATCGCCAGGAGTGCCCGTTCCTCGGCATCCTCACCGTCATCCTCGGCCCGCAACGATTGGGGAACCGTTTCTCCGGGTTTCGGCACGGACGGCTGATTAGATGGAACCGGTGCGCCGGGTGCGCCTGCCTGCGTTCCCGCCTGCGGGTTCGGCCAATCCCGCATGACCTCGCTATTGCCCATGTTCAACGGGCTGAGGTAAACATCTCCGCCCTCGATGGGGTTAAGATTCTCGATCTCCCGGACATCGTTGACCGACAACCATCCCCAGTTGCGACCCTTGGCGTAGGCTTCATACCTCGCCTGCGTATCGACCTTGAGGAGGGCATTGGTCATGTACTCCGCGAAGTACGTCTCCCGTTCGGTCGGCGTGAGCAGTGACCGGTTGATTTCCTGCTGCCACGATGTCAACCACGGGACGAGGGTGAAGGTAAGGAACCCCTGTGCCTGACTCTCGATTCCGGTTCCCCAGCTGGTCGACCGTTCGGTATCGCCAACCATGTGCGGCGGGATGTGGAACCACCCCGCGATTTCCTTCCGCGTGAAGTCACGCGTCTGGAGGAACATCATGTCCTCCGGCGGAAGGGTCGTAGGCGTGAACGTCATCGCCTCCTCGAGGATTGCCACCCGGTGGCTATTGCTCAGGCCACTGTGGGCTGCCTCCCATGAGGACCGCAAACGGTCAAGGGCATCCTGCGAGAGTGAACCCGGATGGGTCAAGACGCCCCCAGGGCGCCCGTCCTGTCCGAAGAACCGTGACCCATACTCGCGTGCGGCGATCCCGAGTGAGATTTCCTCCCGTGCCTGACTGATGAAGGAATAGCCACGCTTGCCATCGGCACTGAGGGTTCGCAGGTGCATCACCTGATCACCCCGCAGGTTGACGCGGGTGCCATCCATCTCGATCTCGTAGAGCAGCTTTCCGGGAGCGAGACGCTTCCACGTAACGCGCTGCGGTGCAATCGGCCACAACTCCACTACGTCACCGTTGGCGTTGCGGACGATCTCGCAGTAGGCGTTGCCCCACAGTGCCAGATGGCTCATCAGGCACGCGTGCAGGTCGTATGCCGTCATCTCCGGGTTGGGAAGATCACGGAGGACCCGGTACAACGCGTGATCTGTCGCGCGTTCCTTCCCGCGGTCGAGACGCCGATAGAGGATCAAAGGGAGGGAAGCGACGGTACGCGAGAGAAGCGATACGCAGGTATAGACGATGGGCAAGGCCATCGCCGACTCGGAGTTGACCGTGATCCCTGAGACGGTGCCTTGCCCCCCCGCCAACGCGTTGGCAAGTGACATGGCGTTCAACGGGTTGCCCGGGTTCTCGAGGCTACCGTTTCGGCGGTTGATCAGGGTCATTGCCTGGCGAACGAGCATCCGCTATTCCTCGCGCAATCCCAAACAAGATCGCCATCACACCGTAGTAGGCCGGCACCGCGGTCGGTACCCACAGTGCGAGGCTGACGCTTACCAGAAGGATACCGGCAATCAAGAACAAATCACTTGTATCCAGTCTCATAATATCAACACGCCCCGGTTTGCGTATACGCTTGTCTTCGGCTGTGGTGCAGGCTCCTGTGCCCTGGTCACCGCAATCGCGCAGGCGATCGCCGCGTCAATCTTCTTCCTGCTGCTTGATTTCGAGATTCGCCACCCCCGGGGTCGTCGGTCGGCGACGGCATTCTCGACATGACGCTTCAGGATCGGGTTCCCGTCGTGAACCAGTTTCTGCTCCGTGATCAACTGGTAGAGGGTCTGCGCCGCCGGAACCATCCGGCTGTCGGTTTGTGGGAACTCCACCATGGTGAGACCGTCACCTTCGAGCAGGGGAGCGGACCGGGAGAACCACGCCGGGTCGTATGCGAACTCGGGACCCGGCAATACCTGTCCGTCAACGACGGCCCCTGATGCAGGGAACCTCGCACGGATCTGGCGCAAGCGTTCCTCAACCTCAAACACGGATATCTTCCACGCATCGGAACGCTTGTCGGTCGGGTCGAACGGGTTCTCCCACACGCCAAGAAGGCGGATGACGGTCCGGTCACCCTGAACCTGCGCCCCGACAATCGCAGCGCAGTCGTTGCTGTACGCCATGTCGATTCCGACCCTGAGTGGCAGGGTCTCGTCAAGGTGTACCGTCTCGTCCTTGCAGAGGTCCCAAGCGCCGAACGGCAACCACGCATCCGCGACGGTCGTCCACTGGTTCAGGTGATACCGGCGGAACTCGTGTTCGGGTGTGGTCCGCGCGTCATGCTCGAGTGCCTCGGCATTCAGGTAATCCCCGTATGCCGGGTTCGCCTGCGCCCAGATGGCAGGGTCGCGCCAGTCGCACTCGGAGGCCTCGGGTTCCCACCAGCGGAAGAAGAAACTCGGGTCGTCGATCTCGCCCGATCGAACCTTCTTCCCATAGTCATAGAGACGGTAGAGCAACGTGTCTTCGCCGTACCCGGCGGTCGTGATGCCGACCATCAACGGCTGCTTCCGCGTCCCCATGCCGAGGACCATCGCGTTCCACAGTTCGTCATTCGGCTGCACGTGAACCTCGTCGAAGATGACGAGGTGCGGCGTAAGTCCCTGCTGCAACTTGGCGTCCGCCGACAGGACCCGGAAGACACTCTTCGTGGCCTTCACTTCGAGAACGTCCCGGAATACCGTCACGTGCTTCGACAACGCCGGATGTGATTCCACCATCCGACGGGCCTCTTGGAACACGATGCGTGCCTGCTGCCGGTCGCCGGCACATGCGTAGATCTCGGCTCCGGGTTCGTTGTCCGCAATCAGTCCGTACAAGGCAATGCCGGATCCGAGAACGGATTTCCCGTTCTTGCGGGCCAGTCCAATCAGGCCGGTGCGGTGCTTTCGCTTGCCCTCCGGAGTGACCGCAAACAGACCCGACAATACCTCGCGTTGCCAATCGCGCAACACGATCGGCGTCCCCGCGATGTCACCGCGCGAGTGCCGGCAGAACTTCTCGATGAAGGTTGCTGCACGTTCAGCGGCTGGTTCCTGTCCCAAGGAAGTCCCCCAATTCGTCTTCGCGGACGGCGTTCGTCGTTACCTTGGATCGTGAACTCGGCGACAGTCCGAACTCCGCCGCCGCTTTCATCATTGCAGTCTGCAACTGATCGAGCAGTTTGACCGCCGGGTTGATCTCCAACCCACCCTTCGCACTCTCGAGGAGCAGCGGCGCATCGCGAAGGTACGTGTTGACTTCGAGCCAACGGGCATACGTCTGGCAGAACGCCGCGAAGGATGCCTCGTCGATCCGTGTGATCAATCCGAGGTCCGCCAACTGCCTCCCGAAGTCGCGCCATATCCGCTTGGCAGGCAACGACAACTCGGACGGAGGCTTCCCCAAGTCGACAGGGGGCTTTGCCTCTGCCTTGTTGAGTTTCTGGTGGCCTGGGTTGCCCCTGAGGATCTTCAGTGCCGTAGGAATCCGTGGTGGTCCGGTCATAGTCGTGATCCTGTCACTGTTTCCTGACCCTGATACCGCGAGTTCAATCCGCGCGATCCGTATGGTCTCTCGGATGGCGACAGGGTCTGATGAAAGAGTATCTGCGCGATGGGCTTCCCGACACGCAAGGGGATCGGGTTGATGCCGAGATTCACGAACTCGAGGGTGATCTTCCCGTCGAACCCAGGGTCGATCCAACCGGCCGTGCAATGGACAAGCAGTCCCAGACGGGCGAACGAAGACTTGCCCTGAACCTGCGCCCCGAGATCGGCCGGCAGGGTGACACGCTCCGCGGTCGACCCGAGAAGGAAGTTCCCGGGCAGGATTTCCAT
>Ga0075459_1000102_pt1 | contig 11747 bp, 24 predicted proteins | sample DEB3_08_DNA_2_FD_76333 | JGI IMG/M metagenome (GOLD analysis project Ga0075459, IMG submission 76333) | Aqueous microbial communities from the Delaware River and Bay under freshwater to marine salinity gradient to study organic matter... | ecosystem: Environmental > Aquatic > Marine > Coastal ...
GCTCTTTGACGGGCATGCGACAGTTGCCCGTTCCCGGGCGACATGCCCCGCCACCTGCCACGGTGGAACGGCCTTGTGCATGGTTAGGTTGTGTGGCCGCGGCTAGTGGTTACACACCGGGCACGGTTGTGGTTGCGAGTACTCGATCGGCACGCCGTTGTATGTGAACTCAACAGGCTTGCCCGCAACGATCTTTGTCCCCCGACCTGTGAATGGGTCGCCGTCGAATTGCACGCTGCCGTCTTTGTTGACGCCGCCGCCTGCCTTGTCGACGGGCAGATAGTGAATCCATAGCGTGTCGTCGCACATCAGGCAGCGGTCAATCTTTGGTGCCTCGCGTCGCTGAATGATTCGGGCCGCCGATTCGATTTGTGCCAAGGTGGGGAATTCTTTGGCGTTGTCGATGACGTACCGGGTGAGGTCTGCGCGTCGCTGGTTCGGGTAGTCGATCAGTACTTTCGACAGGCACCAGGCGTCGAACACTTTGGTCGGTGACAGTTTGCTGTTCGGGAACGCGCCCTCGAGCGTGCCCTGCATGCGGCCGATTTCGTCAGGCGTCATCGCGGCCCCCGAAGTGTTGCCACGGGTCGCCGGGGACGTCGATCGTCACGGCTGTGTTAGCCGCCTCGATCTTGGCGATTACTGCGTCAGCCTGTATGTCGGCCAGACGGTTGAATGCGGCTCTGATCTGTTGGCGTTCTTCGTCGGTCAGTTTTGCCACGGCAGGCCCCTCAATCGGTCGTGAATGCGTTCTAGGTCTACTGGCCGCCACACATGGTATTCAACACCGGGAACTGCGTTGAGTGCGTTGCCCCAGTCAAGTTGATGCTTGGACAGTTTGCCGGTGCGTGATTTCAGTTCAGCGAAGATCAGCGTTGGCAGGATCGCGAGACGTTTGCCTGCGGCGGCTTGGCCGCGGTGCGCCAGGACAAGGTCGGGGAAACCGACGTGCCCCTGCACGTTGGTGAGCCAGTTCCCGCGGCTGGTCATGCCGGGTTTGACGTGGTGTACGCGCCAGCCGTGAAAGGCCGCCAGGTCAACGACGGTGTCCTGGAATTGGCGTTCGGTCATGTCTAGAGCCGCGGTCATTTTTTGACCTTTGCGATCGTCTTGAAATGGCCGATCATGCCCTGCGCGTCCTCAAATGAGATTTGGGTCAGGTCGGTGTCGGTCAGGTCTATTTCGCGTTCAGCCGCCATTGTGGTGATGAGCGTGATCTGCCCCTGTGTGGCTTTGCCTGGTCCCGCGGCTTTGGTTTGGCGTCGGTCCTCAAGCTGGTCGACGCGGCTGGGCTGTTCTTGCCGGTTGCGGACCTCGTTCGCGCTTGCCAATGATGCTGTGATGCCAAACCCCATGTAACCGAGAGCGCGGCCCAACGCCGATGTTGCGCCGTTGGCCTGTTCGGACAGTTTGGTGTACGGCGTGCGGCCGGGGAACGGTTCGTACATGTAGGCGGTGACGGGCACCGGGTCGTCAGGGTCGCGGGCGACGGTCACGGCACACTCGATCATGATCTGGTCGCCGACCTGGACAGGCACCGGGCGGTGTTCGGTGATGCGCAGCTGCGGATACTTCTCGAGGGCCTGCACCAGGCGGGTCTTTACGTCGACGTAATCGGACAGGTCGTAACTCATGGGTTGGCCGCCTTGCCTTGCCAGTAGTCCCGGTCTTGCTCAAGGTCTTTTGCCAGGCGGCGCAGGCGGGTGATTTCCTCGTCCTGCATGCGGATTAGGTCGTTGCGGTTGTTGATTGTGTCCTGCAAACGCACCAGGCGTTCGTTCAGTTCGTGGACCAGGTAGCGGCGTTGACGCCAAAGTTTTGCCAGGTTCATTGGGCGCACCACACGATTGCGTCGCGGCCCCATTGCGTTGTCCGGCGTTGCCCAGAGTCGTACAGGTGGCCGTCAGCGACCAGGCCGTTGACGCGGGCCGACACGGATTGCGGGGGCAGTTTGAGTGCTGTACCGATTTCGTCGTTGGTCATGCCGCGGCTGCCCTCGAGAAACACCAGGTCGTAGATTTTGCGTCGCTGTGTGCCTGATCGGCCTAACGCGTCTTGTCCGGCTTTGCGGCTGGTGTCTTTTGCGTCGCGTCGCCACGGTGCGTGGGGCCGCTCAATCGGTGCCGGTGGTACGGCAAACAAGGTGTTTTCTTCCCAATGGTTTGGGTCGTTGATGTGGCCGGGCATTATTCCCACCTACCGTGCGGGTCGTCGTCGGCTGTGATGGCGTTGATGACCATTGCGACGGACATGCCGACGCAAACGACGAGCAACAGCCCAAAGATGAATTTGTCAGCCATTGCGCATCACCTCAAGCCATGCGATCGCGTTGCGCAGGGTTAGGTATTCGTCGCCGTCATCGAGGCCAATTACCTGGGCGCGTTCCCATAGTCGGTCGATGGTTTGCTGAATGCTCAACTCAATGCGTTGAGCGTGGGCTGATCGTGCGATCGCCCGGCTGACGATTTCGTCAGGTGTCATTGGGTTCTCCTATTGTCGGGGATAGGTGTTCGGAACATAACACACTTTGACTACGGGGTGTGAGAATGTCCCGCCCAGGGCCGCCATCCGTACAGCCGCCACAACTCGAGGGCGGCCCGTAGGTTGCGTCGCAAGTCGAACAGGTCGTCGGCGTTGCGGATTATGCGCACGTTGACCAGGTAACGGACGTTTGACCCGTTGATCTGCATGGCCCCGCGGCTGCCGTAGATCGTGGGGTCAAGCCGGTTGTGTGCCAGCGGGTTGCAATGGCTCTCTCTGGCAGCGATTCGCCTGACCTCACGCAGCTCACGGATTGGCCAACCAACCTGCCTGGCGACGCGGGCTACACGGTCGCAGGCTGGCGTGTCGGTGTCGTAATACGCCTCGGCGGTTTGCGGGGCTGTAAGGGCCATACAGACGGCAATCAGGGCCGCCACGGGGCGGCGGCTCATTGGGCGCGGACCAGGTCAACGGGCTGGGTCCACGTTTCGTGGGGGCCGCGGCGGGTCGACAACGTGACCAGCACCGGGCTGTTTGTTTCGGGGTCGACAAACACCTGTACAAGCACCTGCCGGTCACGCGGTTGTGCTTCGGGGGGTAGGTAGCCGGTGAATGCGGCGTAGCAGATTGTTGAGGGCATGGGCTCTCCTGTCGTCGGGACAGGAAAAACCCTAACCGTGGCTGGTCACTTTTTGGGTGAACCAACCCAAACGTCAAGTTTTGTAAGGGTTCGCCACGTCCGAACCACAAGACGGTCGTCGTCTGAGAACGCTGGCGCGACCTCGATGTGGTACCAGCGCGACGACTTGCCAGGGGTCCCGGCGTTGTCGGTCGCTGTGTAATCTTTCCAGCCTGGTTTGCCGCCGCGATCGCATCGCCAGCCGCGGCCCCACGTTTGGGTGCCCGGTTTGGTTGTCCCGGCGTAGTCGTGCAGTTCCTCGAGCATGAACGCGTCGTCGTTAGCAATGAGCCATTTGGCGACCTCGGCTGCGGCGATCGGGTCAACCCAACCGATGTCAGCCGCCCGGCCGGAACCGTGAATGCTGGGCAGGGTGCCGCCGCGGATTGGTCTGACACCGAACGTGCCCAGGTTGGTAAACCCGTAGGTTTTGCACAACAGCTCGACAAGCTTTTCGGTCCCGGGGCGTTTGCCTGGTGCCGGTACGTCGGCGCGGCCTGTGTAGGGGCGTGTCATGCAGCTGACGGGGTCAAGATCCGCAGATCTTCGGTGCCAGAACCGGTGACTGCGTACAGGGTTTCGCCTGCGGGCAGAATCATTTGGAACGGGACTGCCGCTTTTTCGGTCAACATGCCGGTGGCCGACGTGACCGTTGAGCCGCCCAGGTACACCACGCCGGTGCCGATGACGTGCAGGTAAATCGTGCGCCACGATTCGGCCGCGGCGACTACCTGGCTGGCTGTTGTGGTGACTGTGTGCTGTGAGCTGATCATGTTGCGTCCTCTGAATCGGGGATGCCGTCGCCGTCGCTGTCTCGTTTTGTCCCGGTGGCGATCATCACGCCGCTCAACGTACCAGTCAGGAACATGACGACGGGGTTTAGCAGTTTGAAAAATTCGGCGTCCACGCTCGAAAGTTCGCCCTGATAGACGAAAAGCAATCCGTAAAGCATCATGCCGACGCTGAACGCCAGCACGGCCGCCAGGACGACACCAACGATGAACCGCAGCCGTATGTTTAGTTCGTCGGCTGTGTAGCGGGGTTTGGTTGTTTTCAGCATTTAACGCCCCGGGCGACAATGCTGGTTGGCGTGTAGCCAAACGCCTTGTTTTTGGTTCTGATGGTGGTTGTTGTCGACGTTGTGTAACACTCGGTCGGGACCCGTTGCACGGTGCATGCCACCATGACGGCTGTGATCATCAACGCCGCCAACGCGGCGCGCCAAATCATTCTGGGGTGTTCTCCTCTGGTGCTGTTTCTGTCCAACCGGACTCAATGAGTGCGGCGTATTCTTCGTCGGTCATTTCACGTTGCGTTTCAATGCCGGTGGTTGCGTCGGTTTCGCAAATGTTTGGTCGTGTCACGTTATGCCTGCCTGTATCCATAAACAATGAGTTTGCCTGTGAATGTTCCTGCCGACGGGTACAAAGTAAAGCCGTCGTAACTGGTCGTGACGCTCATGCGGCCCACGGTTTCGATGCCATAGAGCGTGTTATTTACGCCTTGCCATGAGACGGACTTTGCCGCTATTGCTGTTGCGACCGTTTGGAACGGGCTGAAAATGTCAACTGACAACGGGTGAACTGGAGTATTGGAGTCTGCTAACTCAAACCCCGTCTCGGTTGCCGCGCCACCGTTTGTGCCAGTTGAGCCGCCAGCACCGTAATACCACCTGGCGCGATAATAATTAGAACTTATGTTGTCGGTCCCGCTGACACGCATCCGCAACACCGTTTGCGCCTGGCCGGTTGCGCTGTAAGCCGTCGGAATCCACACAATGCGATAGGCGTTATACGTTGCCGTGAAACAGGAATTGATTGACGCGGAGGCGGCTGCGCTCGGATTGGCTTCGGAAATGTAGACCAACCCGCCGTTGTTTAGGTAGGTGTTTGTGTCGGCGGCGGTGAGGACTTCGCCGGTTGTGAACGTTTTTACTGCCATTAGAACCCCAATTTGCTTGTGCCGAGAATGCCTTTAGATGTACTGCCCAGAATAAAGAAATCTTTGACGGATTGCGGGATTAGGTTGAACGTGAACCGCGCCCCGTCCGGTGTCGCGCTGATCGTGCCGCCGATCGCGTATGCCTGGTAGAACCCGCCGCGAAAGTCAATGCTCATGTCAGACCACGGTTGCGGGGCGTAGCCCATTGAGGACAGATAGTTATTGACTTGGGCGTAATCGACAGCTGAAATTTGTATTGGCTGACCCTCTTGAAGAATCAACGACGCGTTCAGATAGTTGGCTAGGTCGTTGGCCTGGCTGGTCGTTTGGTCGTAAGTACTCAACGCAAACACTCGGTCGCCTGTGCCCGCCGATTGTTCGGCCAAACCTTGCGGGCTGACAATTACCTTGTTTGAGTAGTTCTGCGCCCGGCTGCCGAAACTGATGTTGTCGTACTTGATGAAATCCGGTCGGGCTATGGTCCCGTCCGACCATGTGAAACCGTCCCACGCTGTGTAATTGCGACCGTACAATCGCACGGTTTGGTTGCTTTCGCCGATCGCGCCTTGTTCCATTTGCAAAAGAATTCCGAGCAGGTTGCCAAATTGGGTGTCGGTAAATGTTTGTGCGGACACTTCGCTACCCAGGTTGTATCCGTCAACGGTCACCGGGGGGTTGAACGCCTCGACGGCTTGTTCGATGTTGTTGCCCGCTGTCCATGTCGCGTCGCCTGTTTTGCGGCCGATCTTGGCTGACGTGCCCTCGCCCTCGATGCGCCAGGTGTCGCCGTTGGTGACGAAATCGTAGTTGTAGGCGATGTCGCTGATGTAGCCGTAAAACATCGGTTTGCCGTTGACGGTCGGTGTGCCGCTGGTGCTGGACATTTCAACTTTTAGTTGCTGGTCAATCTTGATCGGGACCGACGTGAATTGGCCTGGGTTGCGGCCGTCAATCACGATCTTGGCGGGTGCCCAAACGTCGGTGATGTTGCGCAAACCCCAACTGATTTGTATCGCTTGAATGTCGGTAATCGTGTAGGTGCCGCCACCCGACAGAATGTATTTCGCAGTCCAAGTAAACCGGGGCACGGCTACTGCGTCCTGACCGGCACAGAACCGTTTTGGAACTGGTAGGTACGCAGCGCGTCCACGACAGCCAGCGGGTCGCCGCCGTTTACGTTGATGTTGACGCTCGAGGTCCGCACGTTGCCAGCCGGTTGACCCAGGGCCATAAAGGCCGCCGCAGAGAAGTCTGCCGGGTTGAACATTGGTGCAGCTGTGCCGCCGCCCATGACCGTGGCCGCGTTGGCCCCAAACATGCCACCCAACTGTTCTGCGCCCTCGATCGTGACCACGAATTTCAGGGCGAATTCGGTGTCGGCAATGAGGCTGTTGATGCCGTTGACGACGGCCTGCGCCTGATCGACACCGGACTTGAACCATTTGTCAGCTGACATTTTGGCCAGTTTTTCGGCCGCGGTTGTCGTTGCGTCGGTCCATGATTTGATGTCACGCAGGCCCTGTTCGCCGCCCTGCAGAATGGCCTCGGTGATCGCGAGCCCGGTGTCTGCACCTTGGTTGAGGATTGACTGCAGCAAAGTGGGGTCGGTCAGGCCCTTTTCGATCAGCATCTCGAGGTTGCCGGCAAGGGTCTGGGCTTTCGCAGCCTGGTCTTTCAACACGCCGAAGAATGTTTTCGCGCCTTCGCTGTTGGCGGCCTCGGACCATGCGGTGCCGATGTCCATGATGCCGGTGACACCGTCACGGATCGACTTGTAGTAGTCGTTGTAGATGCCCTGGGCGTCGGTGAGCCGTTCGTTGGCGGCCTGCAACGCCGGGCTGAATTGGTCCCGAACGATTTCGACTGCGTCGCCCAACGCCGCGGCGTACTCTTTGGCCGCCTTTGTCGCGTCGTTCAGGTCTTTCTTTTTCTGTTGCAGTTTCTTACTTGAGCCACCCGACGCTTTTGACATGTCGTCTTCGGCGTCGACGGTTTCGCGCAGCTGCGACTTGTAAGCGTCCTGGTATTTGCCTAGTTCTTCAATGTTGCGGGCCGCCACCGGGCCCATGTAATTGTTCAGTTTGCGTTGCGCCTCGGCGGCCTGGGTGGCTTGGCTGAATGACTTGTAGAAGTCGCCCAGATTGGTGCCCAGTTCCTCGAGCTTGTTAATCGTCGGGATGTTGTCCAGAATTGGGATGACGTTGTAGAGGCGTATGAATGCGTTCAGGACTGTGGCGACGGCGTTACGGACCGTTATTAGGGCGTTGATCAGGGTGCCGAATGAGTTGATGGTGCCGTCATTTGACCGGGTCAGGTCCTGCATCATGCCGCGGAATGCGCGTATGGCACCGGCTGCGCCGCCCTCGCCGAACGCATCGGTAAGCGTGGTGATCTTTTCAACCAAATCGGTCAGGAATGGCAGCACCTTGTAGCCGACCGTCTCGATCATTTCGTCAAACCTGATTTTGAGACGTTGCACGCGGCCGCTGAACGTGTTTGCGTTTGCCTGGGCCGCGCCGCCGAACGTGTCGCTAAGCGTCTCGGTGGCTTTGGCGAAGTCTTTGGTTTTGATGATGTTGGCGTCTAGCGGTATGCCCAGTTTCTGCAACGCCGACAACTGGCCGTTGTAGCCTTTTGCTAGGGCCAAAGAAACGCTGTCCAAGTCCTTGCCCGTCGCCGCGGATATGTCCATAGCGAGGTTCATCAGGTCTTGCGCTTTGGTTGCGTCGCGGGTTGCCCGGATAAGAGTGCCCAGGCCGCTGCGCACCATGTCGTCGGTAACGCCCAGGCTCAACTGGGTTTTGTCGACGTAGTCGCCGATCGCGCTGATCTGTGCATCGGTCGCGCCCAGGGTGGAACGCAGCTGCCGCTCGAGTTGCGCCTGGCTTTTCTCGTCGTCGGCTGCGGCTTTGGCCGCCACACCGAGCCCGGCTGCGACGGTGCCCGCGGCCGCGGCGATCGGCAGCATCGCGTTTTTTACGATGTACCCGGCTTTTGCCCCGAACCCCTCGAGGGATTGGAATTCCTTTTTGGCGCGGTCGAACCCTTTGGTGTCCAGGCTGGAAAAAATGGGGATGTTGATTGCCACGGTTACACCAGTTTCCGGTTGATGATGCGCATCACGTCTTCGACAATCTTACGCACCTCGTCTTCGACGGTGGGGGTTGCCTGTTCGGCGGCGGGTTGCATGACGCGGGGCGCGGCGGCGGGGCCGACGTGGTCGCCCTCGTTTAACAGGTTTTGCACAAACACGGTGTTGGCGTTGCGGATCCCGGCGTGGTCCCAAATTGCACCGGCTGCGTCTTTCTGTTGCAGCACCAGCAACTGATACGGGGTGCCCTTGAATGAGACGGTGCGGCCGTTGCTTAGCGTGATTGTTTTGGGTGGCCGGGCACGTTGGCCGACGATCGTGCGTATGCCGCGTTCAACTTGGCCGCGGTCCCATTGGGTTGTTTCGCGGCCGCCGATCAACGGTGACCGGGCCATGCCGGAGAGCGGTTCTTTGCTAGGGATGAGTGCCCTGGCGGCGGTGACAAGTTTGCGGCCTGCGCCGCCTTGAATGTCTTTGGTGATCTGTCGGCGTAGCGTGCGATCGAGTTCATTGAGGGTTTTCAGGGCCTCTTGAATGCCGTGAATCTCGAATGTGCTAACGGCCACGTCGTTGCCTTTGCTGGTCTTTGAGGACCGCTGCGACGGTGTTGAGGTCCTTTAGGTCAAACTCTACGTCGGGTGGCCACCAATGCAGGGCCACCAGCATTTCAGCTAGTGATCTGCGGACGGTGCCGCTTGGGTAGGGTTTTCGTCTTCCTGGTCGATGACTTCAATGTCGGTGACTGTCTCAACAAACTTGTCGAAGTCGGCCGGGACAACAATGCCGGAACGCTTTGACGCCTCGAACGCCAGGTACAGCAGGTCTTCGGCACCGATCTGGTTTGCCAACTGGGCGGCCTTTGCACGGAATTTGCGTTCCCATGCGACGATGACCGCCAGGTTGGTTGTGACCTCGTGTACTTGTTGTTCGCGCTCATAGCGCAATGACAAACGCATGTCGGGCTGCCTTTCGTTGTTGGTGTGTTACGAGGTTGCTTCGCTGTAGGTGCCCCCGTGGAAAACCACGCTGGCCGTGGTCAGGGCCCCCAGCGAAAAATTCGTCGGCAGCTCTGCCAAGAAACTCCCCGTCAGAGTTAGCTCTGGATTCGTCGCGCTCGCTGGGCCGCTGGCTGGCTTGACCTTGACGGTGGTTGTGGTGCCGACGAGGGCTTTGAGGGTCACCCAGGTTTCGCTTGCTGCGAACGACTGGTAGACCTCAAGTTCGACCGAGTACTCGCCCAATCCAGCCACGTACTTTTCGGAAACGTCGCCGAACGCCGTTGCGCGCAGCTCGGTCACATTTTGATGGAAGATCGCGCTGGTCACTTGATCGGAAATGTCCACCGAGTTGACGGTGACGACCGGGTTAGAAAGGACGGTGCTGGTTGCCATGGGTGTTACTCCTCGGTGCTGGTGTCTTTTGTTTTAGCAGATTTTGCGGTCTTGCTGGTGGAAATGAACCCGCCGTCGATCAACGCCTGGACGTTGATGCCAGCCGCGGCTGCGGCGTCTTCATCAAATTCGTCGCCCGGTGTGCCGACGCGGGGGCTGATGATCTTTGCCATGTGCTGTCTCCTATGCGGCCTGGGCCTGAATGCTGATGGTCAAATCATACGCGGGTAGTTCGACGCCGCCGATGATCGCCACGGTTGGGCGGCCATCGGTGACGCCAATACCGGCGGTCAGCAGCAGGGCCGCCATGTTGAGCAGGTTTCGATGGGCGTCCAGGTTGTTGGGTCCCAGGCTGATGACGCGCACCGGGAAGTCCATTTTGGCGATTGCCGACGACCAGGCTGTGAACCGGGGCGCGTCGATGAAGACGCACGGGGGTTGCAGGTTTCGTGGGTCGGTGACGACCGGCAGCCCTGTGCGGGTCCCGATGACGCTGGCAAGGTCGTCTAGCGTCTCGTTAAACAGGTCTGTGTAGGCCGCTACGGTCATTAGGCGACCTGGGGGCGGTCAACGCCCAGCAGCTGTTTGATGACGCCTGACAGGCCCGTTACGGGATTCATGGCGTTGGTGTCAAACTGGGCAAACGAGTCGATTGACCCGCGCTGCCGGTACAGCATGCCGCCGTACTGGATGGTTCCCAGTTTCACGTCGCCGGACGGCACCGTTGTCAAGCTGTCCTGTAGGTAGCCAGCTTCCTGGCGGCGGCGGTAACAGAACGCGTTAGCGGCAGCTGCGCATTGCGTGACGAACGCCTGGTCGGCCGCGGTCGCGACAGCGATGCCGAGCCAGTCAAGGATGTCCTGGGCGACAATCCAGGTGCAGGTCGGGGCCCAGGTGCAGGTGCCGATCGGGATGATCGAGACGCGTTGTACGTCGTCGCCGGTGTCGTAAAACAACAACTGGTTCGGGTACTGCACCTCAAGGTCAAACAGCAGGTTGCCCTCTGTGTCAACGCCGACGAATTGGTGTGCGGGTTGCGCCAGGACGGTGAACGTCCCATCGAGGCCGTCGCCCACCCCGGCAAGCGTGATGGACTGTCCGACCTCAATCGGGGTGTTTGTGAGGGTCTGCACCACGCCGTAGTTGTCGACGCGTTGCTTGAATGTGACCGAGTAGACGGCCATTGCGGCCTGCCTTTCGGGTTACGCCTGGGTGATCTTGCGGATCATTCCACCGATTGCTGCGAACGTGGAAACGTAGCCGTGGTAGCTCATTGTGCGTCCGAGAACGTCGGGCTTTTCGATCGACATGACGCCGCGCTGCTGTTCGTAGAACTCGAACGCGTCACCGACGCCGGTGCCGACGCGGGTGATGACCATCGTCTTGGCGGCGAAGTTGCTGTCGACCACGAGCTGCAAACCGAGCGGGGTGGAATCCCAGGTGTTTGCGGCGTATGAACCGATCGAGTTGAAACCAGCGAGTCCGGCACCGATGAACGGAAACACCGGGCGGTTGCTCGAGTCAACGAGCTGGCCCATCTGGCCCCACACGTCAGGGCTGACGAAAATGTGGGTCGGCATGTAGTTGCGTCCACTGGACACGTCGACGGCTGCGTCGTAAATCGACTTCATCAGGTCGGCGGTCGTGCCGTCCCAGACGCCGCTCGAGGTTGCGGCCGTCAGCAAATTGTCAGCGCAGAAATTGTCGCTGCTGATGAGGTATTCCCCAATCAGGTCGTTGAGGATGAGCTGCATGGCTGCGGGTGACGTGAAGTCGATGTCCTGCACCGACAGCGTGACCTGTCCCGCGAGGGTGGTGCGGGACACCGAGTTTGACGCAATCACCATTGTGGTTGCGCTGACTGCCGACAGTTCGGTCGACTGCGTGCCGACGCTGGTGTGGGTCGTGATCGTCGGCCGCACGAATGTCTTCTGCTGGCCACCGTCCGGGTAGGCGCGTGCGCCAACTGCGTTGACGACCGGGCGCACAAAGTTGAGGTCCTGCACAAGCGGTCCGAGAACCGGAACGGGCAACAGACCAGGCGTGTCGGTCGTGAGAACGTCACCCGCGGCGGCCTGCAACGACGTGCGCTGCGCGTTCGCGGCCTCTTTGTACTGCGCGTTGATGTTGCGCCAGGTGTCGCCACCCGTGTGCATTGCTGCCA
>Ga0075459_1000104_pt1 | contig 11699 bp, 10 predicted proteins | sample DEB3_08_DNA_2_FD_76333 | JGI IMG/M metagenome (GOLD analysis project Ga0075459, IMG submission 76333) | Aqueous microbial communities from the Delaware River and Bay under freshwater to marine salinity gradient to study organic matter... | ecosystem: Environmental > Aquatic > Marine > Coastal ...
AATAACCGCCCATGGGAATTGATCAAAATGGACAAAAAAGACAAGATTTTGTTTTATGCCATTGTGAACCAATATTACAGCGACTTTGTTTGCCACCCTAGCGGAAAAATCCCACTCCCTTATAATCCAATTGTCCCGACCAAATAAGGATGTTCTATGGCTCTTTTTATCCAATCCGGTAACGCTTTAGTTACTCGTGTAGCACAATGGGTAGGAGCTATTCCAGCCTCAATCGGCATAAATGCCACAGCTTTTAATTCCTCAACTGGCGTATTAACTGCAGCTTCTTCTGTCGATGGGATTATTCTTCCTGGTGACTTTATTGGTCCTAGCACTTTAAAGTCTTACACCACAGTTTTGGCTGTTTCTGGTACTTCTATTACAGTCAGTGACATTGAAAGCGTTTGGGCAGGTACAACATACCCAACAGCCATATTGAAGTTGCCAACTCAGTCAACTTCCGAAATCATGTCTTCTATCCAGTTGTGCGAACTCAAGATGCGTACAATTGAACTTCCCGCTTTACGCTCAAATCCTTATGGTGATACACCCGCAGTTTTGGTGACTGATGCACAAGGCATGGCTCCAATCCCTGCGGACATGAACAAGCCAATCTTGTTCTTCCAAGAAACGCCTAATAGTTCTGTGCCACCAGGCACACCTGCTGCTTCCATGGGTCCTTGGATTATTTATGACCGAGTTGGCGACCGAGAAATCATTCGCAGACGCATGATTGACCAGTTATATGTGCGCCCATTTGGTGTGCCACGAGTTATTCGTGCTTCATTCTCTGAAGTTGGTCAGCGTTATGTGTTTACGCCAAATCCTGGTGAAAACGTCAACATCAAAGCCTACTATCAGCGCACATTCCCATTTTTGTTTGGACCGACAGACGATCCATTGAATCCTATTGTGCAAAACAATGCTGCTTTGGCTTCATTCCCTGAAGGTTATATGTATGGCACATTGTGGGCGTACTATGATAAAAACAAGAATAACGAAGAAGCTCAAAAATGGAGCGCACGTTATGAAGATGCATATGGTTTGATTGAAGATCAGAACTTTAAGGGCAAATGGCTTGGTGGAGATCAACATCTCACATCCGAGTTCCAACCACGCAATTATCGTTACAGCTTCAAGTAAGGAAAATTTATGGCTACAAGCGGTCTTTACGGAAGCAGTCCTACAGGCGGGTTGGTTGCGGCTCCTGGCAGTGAAACAGCAGGTTTGTATGGTAACTCTACAAACTTTGGCGGTACATATTTTGAGTGGTTTGTTTTTCAAGAATCAGCTACTGCGCCAGCAACCCCAACAGGCGGTTCATGGAACTTTCTGACCAACACTGGAACACCTCCAACAGGTTGGACAACTGCACCTCCTACAAACCCAACAAATACTGTTTGGTTTTCTATTTCCATTGTTAATAGTCGCAATAATGCCGCATTGGTTTGGACAACACCTGCGCCTTTAATTAAGTCTGGACCCACCGGACCTACAGGCAGTGTTGGACCTACTGGCAGTGCAGGACCCACGGGCGCAACCGGACCCACAGGAAGTTCAGGACCCACAGGAAGCGCAGGACCTACAGGCGCAGCAGGTGCGGCAGGACCCACTGGCCCGACTGGAAATGTTGGACCCACAGGAAGTATTGGCAACACAGGACCCACAGGCCCTACTGGAGCCGCATCAAGTGTTGCCGGACCAACCGGACCCACAGGCGCACAGGGAAATGTTGGCGCAACAGGTCCTACAGGAAGTACTGGAGCGGCCTCTACAGTGCCAGGCCCCACAGGTCCCACAGGTAGTGTTGGAAATTCAGGACCCACGGGTCCCACAGGCGGTGTTGGACCTACAGGCCCTGGTGGAGCATTGGCTTATTGGGGTTCTTTTTGGGACACAACAACTCAGACTGCTGCTTCCGCAAATACTGCTTACACAATTACGCTAAATAGCTACGATGCTGCAAACAATGGTATTTCTGTTGTTTCTGGTAGTCGTGTTACTTTTGCAAATGGTGGTGTTTATAGCCTGACATTTTCAATTCAGTTTACTAATACTGATACACAAGTACATGATGCAAATGTATGGTTGCGCAAAAATGATTCAGGCAGTACAGGTGATGTGCCTGACACTGATAGCAAATTTAGCATTCCATCAAGTCATGGTGGAATTCATGGCAATTTAATTGGCACAGTTAATTTTGTATTGTCATTAACTGCTGGTGATTTTATTGAACTTGTTTGGGCAACAAATAACACTGGCATTCAATTAGAAACTATTGCTGCCGGAACAACACCTACAAGTCCTCGTACACCTTCAGTAGTATTTACTGCTACTCAAGTGATGTATACAAACCTTGGACCCACAGGTCCTACTGGAAGTGCAGGAAGTGCTGGAACTGCGGGACCCACAGGCCCCACCGGAAGTGCAGGAACAAACGGACCCACTGGCCCGACAGGAGCCGCTTCTACTGTTGCAGGACCTACTGGCCCCACAGGTGCTTCAGGAACTAACGGAGCCGCAGGACCTACAGGTCCCACCGGAGCAAATGGAACTGCCGGAAGTGTTGGACCCACAGGCCCCACCGGAGCAAATGGAACTGCCGGACCCACGGGACCTACAGGTGCAAATTCCACTGTTGCGGGACCAACAGGTCCCACCGGATCAACTGGTGCGGCTTCTACAGTTGCAGGACCCACTGGCCCAACAGGAAGTTCTGGACCTACAGGCCCCACTGGTCCTTCAGTTGCAGATTTAACTACTGATAATACTTGGACTGGCAAACAAACATTTAATGGTACTTCTGCAAAATTTGCAGTTACTTTATTAGATGCTAATGAAACAGTTAATGTAGTTGGTTCTGCACCATCTGCAACAACTAACTTTTATGTACAGTCTGGTTTAGTTCAATATTACACAAGTAATGCGGCTAACAATTTTGTCGTGAATTTGGCATTTAGTTCTGGCACAAGCATGAATACTGCCTTGTCAACAGGTCAATCTGTAACCGCTGCTTTGGTGACAACTCAAAACACTACTGCTTATTACGCAACATCTATCCAAGTGGATGGCACTACATCTGGCGTGACAACGCGCTGGATTGGTGGCGCACCTACTGCTGGAAATGCATCTGGCCTGGATGTTTATCGTTTTGCAGTTATCAAGACTGCAAGCGCAACTTATACTGTTTTGGCTTCTGTAACTCAATTCAAGGCTTAAACCATGCCATTACAAGAAACATCTGGTAACGCAACAGCAGATTCTTATGGTGGTGGTGTAGCTACTATTCCTAACTACATTGAGGATGTGTTTAGCACATACCTCTACACAGGCACAGGCGCGGCATTAACCATTACCAATGGCATTGACTTGTCTACCAAAGGTGGATTGGTATGGATTAAAAGTAGAAGTGCGGCAACAAACCACAATTTGTTTGATACAGCACAAGGTGCAACAAAATTAACACATTCAAACACTACTGCGGCAACTGTAACTGATGCAAATTCAATAACCGCTTTTAATACAACAGGTTTTACACTTGGTTCTGGAAATACTACTGGAAACCAAGTAAATACATCTGCGGCTACATATGCCTCATGGACATTCCGCAAGCAACCAAAGTTTTTTGATGTTGTGACTTATACGGGGAATGGCACAGCAGGCCGTACTATTGCTCACAGTCTTGGCTCAGTTCCGGGTTGCATGATTGTTCGCCCAACAAGTGCAGTGGATGATTGGTTTGTTTATCACCGTTCTCTACTAAATTCGCAGTCACTGTTTTTGAATTTAACTGCTGCTGCTTCAAACACTCCTTCAGCGTGGAATAGCACAACACCAACAGACACAGTTTTCACTGTTGGAACAAACTCAGCGACAAATGCTAATGGCGTGTCCTACGTTGCCTACCTATTCGCCCATGACGCAGGGGGCTTTGGTCTGACTGGTACAGACAATGTGATTTCGTGTGGGTCGTTTACTTGTAGTTCTGGGGCGGCTACTGTTTCATTGGGGTACGAGCCACAATGGTTAATGATTAAGAGGACTGACAGTAGTGCTTCTTATGCTCAATGGTATATGGTTGACACAATGCGTGGTTTTGGTGTCTTTACATCTGGGGTAAACAACGACAAAGATTTATATGCAAATCTTACAAATGCCGAAGCAGATGACAATATCTTAGGAATTACGTCTACTGGTTTTGCTGCTGCTAATCTTGCAACTTCTGGAACTTACATCTACATAGCCATTCGTAGAGGCCCGATGAAAGTGCCTACGAGTGGTACGAGTGTGTTAGATATGCAAACATATACAGGAACACAAGCCGCTAGAACAATAACAACAGCGAATACTGTTGATTTGTCGTTTACTAAATCAAGAGATACAGCAGGGACTAGATGGAACTGGACTGATAGGCTTCGTGGTGCAACTAGAACACTTGATTCTTCATTGACAGCAGCAGAAGCAAGCGATACCACCGGATACACAAGTTTTGCTGTTCAAAAAGGTTACACACTTGGGACTGGTGATACTTATGATGTAAATACTTCTGGTCGCACTTATGTAAGTTGGAATTTCACACGCACTCCCGGCTTCTTTGATGAGGTTTGCTATACAGGGACTGGAACATCAACAGCGTTTAATCACAATTTAGGTGTTGCGCCTGAAATGATTATTACGAAAATTAGGAATAGCGCTTTTCCTAATTGGGGTGTTTGGCACAATGCTTTATCACCATCGTCTGCAATGTTGTTTTTGAATACTACTGGAACACAGGGTAATGGTTATGTTGATACAGTCACTTCAACTACCTTTTCCTTTGCAACAGCAAATGGCGTAGTTAATTCATCTGGAAATACCTATGTGGCCTACCTATTTGCCACTTGTGCAGGTGTCTCCAAAGTAGGTTCATACACAGGGACAGGAACAACGCTTCAAGTTAACTGTGGTTTTACTGGTGGTGCAAGGTTTGTCTTAATCAAGCGTACTGACTCAACTGGTGATTGGTATGTTTGGGACTCAGCACGAGGAATCGTAAGCGGTAATGACCCTTACTTGCTCTTGAACAGCACAGCCGCTGAAGTAACTAACACCGACTACATTGACACATATAGCGCAGGGTTTGAGATTAGCTCTACTGCGCCAGCCGCCATCAATGCAAGTAGTGGAACATTCATCTTTTTAGCAATTGCTTGAGGTAATTAAAATGCAAGTACGAATCAGAGAAACAGGACAAATCATGTACGAAAGTGAATTTCGTGCATATCAAAAAGCAAATGGTGGCCCATCATGGGAAACAACAACAACTGAAGTCTTGGAGGCTTTGGGTGCTGATGTAGTCTTTGAAGGCGCACAAGCAACTGGTGGAACTGTTTACCAATACTCTCAAGCCTCTGGTGTTGAGCAGATTGATGGTAAATGGTTCACAAAGTATGTGCTTGGCCCAATCTTTACTGATGGCGAAACAACTGCCGCAGAACAAGAAGCCGCATATAAAGCACAGAAAGACGCTGAACAAGCTAAGTCTGTGCGTGAACAACGTGGTACTAAACTGGCTGACTGCGATTGGACACAAGTAGCAGACGCACCTGTTGACAAAGCTGTTTGGGCAACATACCGCCAAGCCTTGCGTGACATTAGCAAACAAGATGGTTTCCCTTGGTCAATTAACTGGCCTACACAACCTTAAAATAGTATTGGAATAGCAATGAAAATAGCCGTGTACGCAATCAGTAAAAATGAAGAACAATTTGTTCAGCGTTTTTGTGATTCAGCCAAAGATGCAGATCTGATCCTGATTGCCGATACAGGCTCTACTGACAAAACAGTTGAATATGCTTTGGAATGTGGGGCAAAAGTCCATGATATCTGTATCAGCCCATGGCGTTTTGATAAAGCTCGGGATGCTGCCCTTGCTTTGATTCCACGAGACTTTGATGTCTGTATTAGCCTAGACCTTGATGAAATTATGGAACCAGGCTGGCGGGAAGAGATTGAGCGGGTTTGGCAGGAAAATACAACCCGATTGCGCTACAAATTTGATTGGGGATGTGGAATCTCCTTTTTTTACGAGAAAATCCACCATCGCCATGGGTATCACTGGCATCATCCAGTCCATGAATATCCTCGTCCTGATGGCAGGATTCAAGAAATCTATGCCCATACAGATATGTTGTTGGTCAGCCACCATCCTGACAACACCAAGTCTCGGGGTCAATATATGCCACTGCTTGAATTGGCTATCAAAGAAGACCCACACTGCCCTAGAAACGCTTTTTACCATGCTCGAGAACTCACCTTTTATTCTCGTTGGCAAGAGGCCATAATTGCCTTAAATCGCTATCTAGCCATGCCTGAAGCCACTTGGCCTAATGAGCGGTGCTATGCCATGCGTTTATTGGGCAAATCACATGAAGAATTGGGCATGGTTCACGAGGGTTTGAAATGGTACAGACTGGCTTGTGCAGAAGCCCCCAATACCCGAGAGCCATGGTGCGAGTTGGCGGTGGCAACTTACAGATTAAGTATGTGGCCTGAGAGCTATGGTGCTGCCCTTTCAGCCCTAAATATCACTGATAAACAGGCTGTTTACACTATGGACCCAAGCGTTTGGACTGAAAAACCATATGATTACGCCAGTATTGCTGCTTGGAGGCTTGGATTGAAAGATCAGGCTATCGAATTCTGTAAGAAAGCTTTAGAATTTAACCCTACAGACACCCGTCTATTGACCAATCTCCAGCAGATGGAAGAAGTGACATGAGCGACTATACCCGCCTTCGTACTCCGTTTACCAACATGAGCTTCACGCCCGATGTGCCAAGCAATGCTTTGGGTCCAAATGAGTACAACTTGGGTAAAAATATTGAGGCTGATGTTCGTTCTATCAAGAAAATCTTTGGTGAAAAGGAAATTGCTTCCACAATCACTGATACGCCTATCTTTATGGAAGGCGGGTTTCGTTCTGAAACCTCTTGGGTTTACATAGTCGCCACTCGTAATTCATCCAATCAAGGCAAATGGTGGATGATTACTGCTACTGGCATTTCCAATATTACGCCTGGTGTGGGTGCAAATCCTTCAGTTTATCTGTCTGGCTATACAGAAGACTTAAATATTACTTTTTCATGGGTTGGTAATGTCTTTTTTATGAATGACACAATTAGCAATCCTATGTATTTTTTGCCTACAAGCAATGAAATCACAGTAACGCCTGATGCCTCATGGAACTATGATGTTGGCGTAACATCTACTCGGGCAGGATTTGTTAGAAACTATTGTTCACCCAATGTTGGCAATATTTTGATTGCAGGTAATCTGACCAAAGATATTGGTGGAACACTGTATAACTACCCAACAACAGTCCGTTGGTCACAAGCTTTTGCTAATCAAGGTTACCCTGCGACATGGGAACCAACCCTGTCTAACGTGGCTAACGAGCAAGAAGTGCCAGTCCGTGGTCCTTTGATTGATGGATTTTTCCTTGGTGGCAACTTCTATGTATGTAGCTATTGGGATACAGTAGTTTTCTCTCCAATTTCCTATCAAAACAGCACTGCACCTATCTTTGGTGTGCGTCTTTTAAATCAAGGTCGTGGACTGTTTAACAATAATTGTTGGACAAATACTGATGCCAATGTTTATGGCATTGATGCTCGTGATATCTGGGTGTTTAATGGCTCAGAATTCTCGTCATTGGGCAACCAGAAAGTTAAAGATTACTTCTTTGCCAACTTAAATCCTTTGTATTCTCAGCGTATGTTCATGGTGAACAACACTCAGAAATATCAAATTGAGATTTACTATCCCGATCTGACATCGACTGGTTGGTGCAACAAGATGCTGTCATACCGCTATGACCTGCAAGTCTGGAATGCTCCTAAAGATATTGCCAATGCAGTTATGGGCACTGAAGGTCCTCGTTGGGTAGATAGCTCACCAGATTACTTTAACTTGTCTTCTAGAGCTGTTGTCTATGCTCGTGCATTAAGTAGCTCTAAGTTAATTGAAACCAACATTGGTAATTCTTTTATCAATTCAGGTGCAATTGATTCTCAGTTTGAGCGTACCAATATTGCCTTGCAAACTGCAAATGGTCCTGTGCCATATTCGTCTAAAGTTTACATTCATAGAATCTTGCCTGAAATGGCGGGTACTGGAAAAATTGATGTGACTATTGGTGGTGCTAATTCAACTCAGCAAACACCTACTTATGGTCAAACAGGTTCAGTCATTATTGATACTGACAATCCATGGGTAACAACTCAGCAAAACTCTGTGCGTACAGTAGCAGTTAAGTTTGGTTCAAACGATGCAACAGACACATGGAAAGTCAGTGCTTTGAACTTGCAAGCAACAGTAACTGAGGATGCGTTCTAATGCCATTCGCTCTTACAAACGATCCATCTCAATCGGAAATATCCGAGGCCATCAATTATTTGTTGGCTAACTTTGGACCTAACTTAGCTGCCGATCCAAATAATGGACAGATTAGCGGTCCATCAGGTGTGATCATTGCCTATTTGTATCAATACATTGCAGTCAAGTATGCCGATAGTTTTGATGGCTCATTGAACTTTAGCAACAGTCCTACAGGTCGTTTGTACTATGGTTTGAGAAATAGTAACGATTCTGTAGAGTCTACCAATCCTGCTGATTACATTTGGTATCAAGCTACAGGTGGTTTTGGTTCTACTAAGTTTTTGTATTACCAAACAAATGGTGGTCGGCAGATTAACTTTGTTGTTGCCACTACAGCTCCTAACTCTACTTATTTAAAAGAGTCAGGATCATCTATTGATCTAGATGTGGTGACCACAACTACGGCATATAACACTGCCGCACCATCTATCTATCAATGGACATCTAGTTCTACACCACCCACTCGCCCTAGCACTACATCAACTTATACATGGGCTACAGGTGCTTATACAGCTCCTAGCGGATGGACAACTGCGCCTACATCAAATACAACGCCTGGTTATTATTTGTGGGCTATTACTATTCCTCTGATTGTTAATGCCAATACAGTAACTTCTACTTTGGATTGGACAAACACTTCTTATCCAATTTATGCGTTTTCATCTAATGGTGCAACAGGTACTACAGGTGGAAATGGTATTAGTGCGTTAACTGCTTACAGGGCGCAAAGTCAAAGTTCTGCTGCTCCTGCTACACCATCAAATACAACTGGAGCTACAGCACCATCTGGTTGGTCATTAACTGCTCCTAGCGTAGCTGTTGGACAAGTTCTTTGGTATTCTTTTGGACGTTACAATTCTACTGCCGCTACATTAGATGGTGTTCCTGCTGGACAAACTGCATGGGGTACACCAACTGCGGCTTCCATATTTCAAGATATTCGATCTGACAACTGGAATGGTTCAACACCGCCAACTTATGGAACACCTTCAAGTTATGGAACAACAGGTTATTACATAAGTCAATCAACTGGTAACTGTTATTTCAACAATGGTATTTTTAGGGGCAGCATTACTGGTGCTTCTGGTACTTTCTCTGGTGATATCAGTACTACTGGTGATGCCAAATTCCAAGGTCAAAACACTGCAAGTCAATCGGTTGTTATTGCAGGAACAACCTACAACATTGATTACAGCTCTGCTTCCTATGCAACATCTAACGCAAGTTCAGGAACAGTGCGTACAGGTGTGTTTGGATATGGCAACTCAATATCAAGTGCAATTAATGTAGGTGTACTAGGTGTTGGCCTAAACAACTCATTGAGTTATGGTGTTGTTGGTCAAAGTACTACGACATCTGGTGCAGGTGGATTCTTTACATCTGCCAGCAGTTCTGGTTCAGGACTTGTAGCAAGCAATACAAACTCAGGCACTGCGCTTCAGGTTTCAGGCCCTATGACCATGACCAACAGCACAATGGTCACCAACCTAAACTCTGAGTTTTCCAATAAGTTGCTTGGGTCTGCGGGTACGAATACTTTAAGGTTTGTTCAAGGGCCAGTTACAGGTTCTGGTATTTCTACTTTTGTAGGCACAAACAAGCCTGGCAGTTCTACAAACAATACATGGTTGCAGATTACAGTTGATTCAACCACTTATTACATACCAGTGTGGACATAAATATGCCAAGACAAATAACCATTCCTGCTGAAACTATCTATGAAGATATTCAATCTTTACAGGAATTTCCTGATAATCAGATAGTTAATGTAATTGTTGGTAAAACTGATGCTGATGGGAACTTCATTATTCCCCAACAGTTTAGTACTTATCAAATTACAGGCCAAATGTATACTGACCTAAACTCTGTAAATCCAAGTTGGCATCCTGGCAAACCTGCGGGAACTTACTTTAACCAAGATTTGTGGCATTTTATTGATCTTTTAAGGGGCGAATAATGGGTGGTTTTTCAGCACAAGTACAGCCTTCTCAGTCATCTGCCCCTGCGGGTAAAGGTGCGGGAATGTCTGCCATGCAAATGGGTATGAACCCTATTCAAACTCCTGTTTTGCAGAAAATGGAAAACAGCATGGATTCTCAGCCTAATGATGGGGCAATTGATCCAACTCAGGGCATGATGGGTGGTCGAATTACCATGCCTGGTCAAGGCGGTCAGCCTCAATTAGGTATGCCTAATGCCTATTCAAATACCATGCAACCATGGGATAATTCAGTCAATCAACAAGGCCGACCTTCAGGCAAAGGTATGGGCGCATCCGGTGCATCCGGTAAAGGAGCTTAATCATGGGATTTGGAAAGTCATCAGGCACTACTTCTGCCACATTAACTCCAGAACAAACGGAGTTATTACAACTTCAAACTGGCGCACTTAAAAATACTTTTCTTCCTGCTTACCAAAATACAGTAACAGGAGCTAAAGAACGCATGGATTTGGCACAGCCTTATGTAAATCAGGCTGCTATGAATGCTTATAACCAAGCAGGTCAGGTTTCAGGCGAAGCAGTAACTGGCGCACGAAACATGATTAATGCGGGTACAGGTACGCTATCTCAATTGTTTAGCCCTGATTATGAGAAAAACCAGATTAATGCCGCATTGCAAGCAGGTCGTGAATCTGCCCGTGAATCTCAAGCAGGTCAAAATGCCATGTATGGTGGAGCGGGTGGCCTAGGTTCATCTCGCATGGCCTTGGCTGATCGCAATTTGTCTTCTTTGAATGCTCAACGACAGGCTACTGCCGCTGCTGGCGCACAAGCTCAAGTTGAAGCAAATCGTGCAAATGCTGCTCAAGCAATTATGGGATCAGGTCAACAATTGTTGGGAACTGGTCTTGGAGCTGCAAGTCAACAAGTTGGATATGCTGGCGCACCTTTGGACTTATATTCCAAGTATGCGGGTATCGTTTATGGTACACCTCAAGCTTCTACAACGCCTAACTTTGCAGGTACTCAAGGTTCTACTGGTTCTAGCAAAGGTTTTGGTGTTTCAGGTGCAGGTGCTAAATCATTGTTTGGTGGTTGAGGTTTAATATGAATTTCACTCCTCAAGTTCCTGGTGTTGCTCCTATGTCTTTTGGGCAAGGATATGGGAATTGGCAACAATATGCCGGTTTTGATAAAGACAATCCTTTTGGTGGAATGCCAACTGAAGCTGTACCACCTCCAACTGCAACAGAACCTTACAAGCCAGATACTTCAATGCCTGAGGCTGATTATTCAATTAAACCTCCTTCATCAATGGGTTATGCACCTAGTATGAATC
>Ga0075459_1000110_pt1 | contig 11510 bp, 11 predicted proteins | sample DEB3_08_DNA_2_FD_76333 | JGI IMG/M metagenome (GOLD analysis project Ga0075459, IMG submission 76333) | Aqueous microbial communities from the Delaware River and Bay under freshwater to marine salinity gradient to study organic matter... | ecosystem: Environmental > Aquatic > Marine > Coastal ...
ACCTTGAGGTGAAGACCTGTCGCGCGAAGCTTATTGCATGCGTCGACAAGCCGGGCGAGCGAATCGACGTCCTTGCACGGCGATGTTTCATTGGAGAGACAAAATGAACGATCAATGGAAGTTCCTGCCGACTACCGTCGGCCTCTCAGACAACAGCCTGCAGAACCTCGTGGTCGTCACATGCATCTCAAACCCAGTGCGGTTCAAGTCGCGGTACGCGCTCTACAAACGCTTTGCCGATGCGATGACTAAAGCAGGCGTGCGACTCATCACGGTCGAGCAAGGCCTCGGCGAGCGGCCATTTGAGATCACCGAGCGCGATCACATCCTGCATCTGCAGGTCCGCACCGAGGATGAGCTCTGGCACAAAGAGAACATGATCAACCTCGGGTTCAACTACGCGCTCCAGATCTTCCCGGACGCGCGGTATTTCGCGAGCGTTGACGCCGACGTCCTCCCGATGGGTGGTGCTGACGCCGTTCGCCCGTGGCTCGAGGAAACTGTGCAGATGTTGCAACACCACCACGTGGTGCAGATGTTTGAAACTGCAATTGATCTCGGACCTGATGACCAAATGGTAGGACAGCCGGTAACTTCCTTCATGGCGCGCTATATCCAGAGCGGATATGAGATGCCCCAGCGCGGAGGGTACTGGTCTGAAAACGACTACCACGAATTGCACGGACACCCAGGATACGCATGGGCGTACACCAAGCACGCCCTCGACAACATGTCATCGCCCCTCGGAGGACCGCTCATCGAGCACGCAATCCTCGGCGCTGGCGATCGCCATATGGCTCTTGGCCTTGTGGGCTGCATGGAGCAGAGCTTCGAGCATCTAAACGACGCCTACCGCAGCACGCTGATGCAATGGCAGATGCGCTGCGAGCGGTGGATCAAGCGCGACGTTGGGTACGTGAAACGCTCGCTCTACCACTACTGGCACGGCAAAAAGCGCGATCGCGGTTACACCGACCGTTGGAAGATCCTGCGCGACAACAACTACGATCCGATGACCGATCTCACTCGCGATGCTCAAGGGCTCTTGAAGCTTGAGACGTGGGACGATCGGCAGATTCGCTTGCGCGATCAGATCAGGTCGTACCTACGGTCACGGAATGAGGATTCGATCGATTTATAAGGGGGAGCGATGCTCGAGTTTGTATTGGCTCTGTTTGACAACGTACGCCAGCTATCACAGATCGTCGCGATCATTGGCGCGCTTGTATTTGCGCTTGTACTGTCCTCGTCGGCAATCATTCATGACACCTTAAACAAGGAACTTCGCCCGAAGTTCTGGAGAATCGTACGCACGTCAGCGGTTTGGTTGGCTTGTTTGGCAGCGCTGGCTTGCGTGCCGGGAATCGAGGACATGTGGAAGGTACGCATCGGACTGATCAAGTACCAGTTGGCGAGCCCAGCGAACCTCGGCAAAGCCGTCGACACAATCGAACGCATTGGACACAAGCTCGAGTGCAAATACATCGGGTGTGAAGAGCCGAAGAAAGAAGACAAGTAGTTATCCCGTGGTCCCGAGGGAGCAGTATCGGGGCGCCTGAATGAACTGCACCTTCGCGCGAAAGCGGACCGGATGAAAGGGCTCATACCCCGACTTCGATTCGTACAACCACCGAAGATGCGGTTCCTTGAGGCGGCGGCGTGGGAAGCTGGAGTAGGAGGCCAATGCCTTTAGGTGGGCAGACTCCGAAACTGGAGACACGCGGAGTGATTGTCGTTCAGGTCAGCATCGTCGGATGAAAGCGACACGTTGCCGACGCAACGGTGACAAACTTCTGACCGGCCCGGAGTAGCGCCCTGGCCCGTCTCAACTTGAATGAACCGGTAGCTTTAATGGTTAGAGCAGCGGCCTGTTAAGCCGCGGGTTGGTGGTTCGAATCCATCCCGGTTCGCCAACTAAAAACAGGAGGTCCACATGACCGAACTTGAAATCAAGGTCGACAACGAAATCGGAAACGATACCGAGCACCAGCGCGTGACGCTGCTCAAGTACGTGAATTACGGCCGCCGGCTCCAGCTTGAGTCGACTGGTAGCGTGACGAAGGAGGAGCTCGAAGCCGCCCTCCAGGCGCAGGCGACAGCGATCCTCGGCGAAGTGGATGCCGTCCTCAAGCAGACTGGCGAAGCGCAGGCCGCTGTCGAACAGATCATGGAAGACCAGGAGTTCGAGAAGCTCAAACAGAAGTACTCCGAAGACCACGACATCGAGCCGGTCAAGGCGTTCGGCGAGCTTCTCGACAGCGTCGATGCCAAGCACACCGAGATCATCAAGACGATCCGCGAACCAGGGCTCGCAGCGATTCGCGCGAAGTACGTGAAGGCCGAGTAACTCCCCTCACATCAGCCATCTCCAGGTTGATGGGCGTTGCTTACTGACGAACAGATTCGTTCCCGGCAGCAATGCTGGGAGATGGGCATCATTGCTACCTGGTACCTGCGACCATCGCAGCTCGATATCTATGAGCTTCTGGTGCGCGAGCGCTATCCGTTCGTCGAAGCTGCCCGCCGGTTTGGGAAGACGACGTCGATCATCACGTTCGTGCTCGAGCAGCTTCTAAAGAATCCAGGCTGGATCTGTCGCTGGTGCTTTCCGAACAAGAACCAAGCGCGCGAGGTCATGATCCCGGAGATGGAGAAGATCCAGACGTGGACGCCCGAGGCTCTCAAGTTCAAGTACAAGACCGTTGACTCGGTGTTCGAGGGTCCGCGTGGATCCAAACTCTTCATCCGCGGCGTGAACGAAGACCGCGGGAACTCTGCGCGTGGCCCTGCCGCAAACATCCTGATCTGCGACGAGTACGGCTTCTGGACCGACCCCAGCTACGTGGTGAAGAGCTGTCTCTTGCCTCAGCTGGAGAACCAAGAGGGCCGCTGGCTTATCAAAGCATCTACACCTGCAGAGGAGCTGGGACACGCGTACTATAAAGAGAAAAAGGAAGCCAAGCGGCGTGGCAAGTTCATCTCGAAGACGATCTACGACAAAGAGACACTCACAGAGGAAGAGCTCAACGAGATCATCGAGGAGTCTGGAGGTGTCAATTCACCTTCGTTCCGCCGCGAGCGTCTCTGTGAGGAGATTGCAGATCCCGAGCTCCTGGTTTGCCCCGAGTATTCTGACGTGGTTGGAGACGGCGGGAATGTCGTTCCGAACGACTATCCCCGTCCCGAGTTCTTCACGCCCTACGTTGGCGGAGACTCTGGAGCTGACGATAACACTGCGATCCTTTTCGGCTACTACGACTTCATCAAGGCCGAGTTCATCGTTGAAGACGAGATCGTCGTAAACGGCAAGACGACAGGCACGATCACGGGACTGGCGAAGATACTGGAGATGGACCTCTGGGGCACGGATCGCACGATCAACTTCGACGAGCTCCGCGGAGCGGTCGAAACCGAGAGTGGACGCAAGGAGATCGACCGCCTCTTCAAGGAGGCGACGAACAAGCCTCGCCGGCGCGTATACGACGCCGACAAACAGACCGTGTTCGACCTCTATGGCGACTACAAATACCCGATGTTGCCGGCCGAAAAGAGCGACAAGCGCGCGGCCATCCATGCTTGGCGCGTCGACGTGGGCCTGCGGCGCTTCAAGATCAAAGAGAAGTGCGTGAATTTACGAGAGCAGATGCGCGTCGGCATGTGGAAGGACGCCTTGAAAACTGACTTCCGGAGAACGGAAGGTCTAGGCCACCTTGACGCTATTGCAGCTGCAATCTACCTTAATCGTTGTATTGACAACGCTCACAATCCGGTTCCTCACAACCACGGTGTCAGCTTCCATACTCACCATATCAATCCCGAGTCAGCCATCTCGCGGGGTTCGACTGAAGACAGGCTCGCAAGGCTCTTCAGTTCGCAACTCAAAGCGAGAAGCAGGCGACGGTGAAACAATACTTCGCAACTCTTCCCTCTGATGAACTATGTGGCAAAGCTGGCGAGCTGATTCGACGCTTTCACAAGCATACCCGCAGCACAGGGCTTCGCGAACGATGTGAAAAAGCTGAGGCTCTCTACTTCGGTGAGCATGGTGATGCAGACACTAGCCGGATCGTTGCCGTAGGTGACGATGGCGAGATGATGGCACTGTCCGTAAACGAATTCCGGACGCTGATCAGGCACTCACTTGCGCTCATCACCGCTCAAAAGCCCGCCTACGACCCACGAGCGAAGAACTCCGATCTCGAATCGATTCAGCAGACGAAGCTCGCCGCAAACATCATCGACTCATACATGGTCGAAAAGCGCCTCGGTCGTCACCTGGCAAGCTGCGCAGAGCGCGCGCTCGTCTCGGCAAAAGCCTACGTCTACATGAAGTGGAACACGGGCCTCGGAAAGGCATATGGCACCAAGCCGGTCCTGGATAGTAACGGCGAACCAGTTCTCGATGAGAACGGAGAACCCGTCGAAAAAGTCATGCACGAGGGTGACGTAGAGGCCGGCGCTCGTTCCCGCTTTGAGGTGATCTATAACCATCGCCTGCGCGATTGGACAAAGAACAAATGGGTCATCGTGAAGTCTTGGGAGAGCCGCTGGGACGAGATGGAGCGGTATCCAGACATTGCCGAAGACATCGCAAGCCTCCCGGGCACCGATGAATTCGAAGAAGACGTCTCGGAGCGCGATCGCCACAGTGAAGACGAAGTCGAGGATGAAGATCTCATTCCTGTCTACGAACTCTACCACCTGAAGACCGACTCTGTGCCGAACGGGCGGTACTACAAGTTCTACAACAGCAAGCTCTGGGCTTATGACGGGGGAATTCAGTACAGCCGCCTCCCCGTCTTCCCGATGTCTCCTGGCGAGCGCTTCGATACGACCGAGGGATATACCGACGCGTTCGACATCATGGGCTTGCAGGACGCTGCGAACGTCCTCCACTCCATTCCATTCACGAACCAGCAGGCACTCGGCGTCCAGTTCATTCACTTGCCCGATGGATGTGAGTTGAGCGAAACGATGTTCCGCGGACTAGCGGTCCTCAAGGGTGGCGTGCCGGGCACAGAGCCAAAGGGTTTGCAGCTCACCAGCACCGCGAGCGAAGTGTTCAAGAGCATCGACGTCATTGGCGGCGCGATGCAAAAGCAGATGGGCCTCAACGACGCCGTAACTGGCGATATGGACATCAGCTCCAAGACCACCGGCATCGCGCTTGAGCGCATGCAGGCTATGGCGATCCAGTACTCGAACCCTGGACAGAAATCATATGCAGAGCTCTGCGAGGACGTTGGCACGTTCCTCTTCGAGCTGATCAAGACGTTCGGCAAAACGGAGCGCCTTGTCGCCCTCGGCGGGAAACACAACCGCGGAGCGATGACGTCGTACACTGGCCAAGACATCGCCGATATCGAGCGAGTCAGCGTCGACCTCGGCAATCCGCTATCGCGCACACTCGCGGGTCGACTGGGTCTCGCCGACAAGCTCCTCGACAAAGACAAGATCAACGCAAAGCAATACCTGCAGGTCGCGACAACAGGTCAGCTCGACACGATCACCGAGTCGGAAGAATCCGAGCTCGACCTGATCCGCAAAGAGAACGAAAGCCTGATGGACGGAAATCCCGTTCTCGCTATCGTCGGAGATCTCCACATTCTCCACGGAAGAGAACACAAGACTGTGATCAACGACCCACACCTTCGTGATCGAGCCGCGAAGGGCGATGAAGCCGCGATGAAGATCCTAAACGCAGTAACGGCCCACATGCAGGAGCATGAGAGGCTCTGGAGCGGTCAGACGCCGTACTGGGTTGCGATCTCCGGCGAACCGCCACCGCCACCGCCGCCACCTCCGATGCCATTGCCGCCAGGTGGGCCACTACCTCCTGATGGAGCGCCACTACCACCTCCGCCTGGGCCAGTGGACGGACCACCCCCACCATTGCCTCCACCGCCGGCGGTTGGGTGAGCCATGAACAAGCACGGGAAGGTCGTATGCAGAGAATGCGGAAAGACGATCTTCCAGGGCAGGCGTCCTCGAAACCGGACGACGACCTACTCGACGTGCGCGGAGTGCATCCGAAAGCAGGAAAAGGAAAAACGAAAACACCTCACAGATAGCCATCTCCTCAAACCAACATGAGGAGGATTGCAGATGAGCGAAGCCACAGGCGCAGTAAGCGCGGCATCAGCAGACGCAACTCCTGCGACAGACAGCGTGGACTCAACGCAGACGTCTCAGGGGATGCAGCAAGGAGTCACACGCGACGATTTCAGCCAAGAGGACGGACAGAGTTCCGAACAAAGCCAGGAGAAAAAAGCGGCGCAGATCGCTGAGGAACTGGAAGAGATCGCGCTTGGCTCCGTGAAGGGCAAGGTGCCAAAGGCCCTCGCCAAAGCCATCAAGGACTTCGAGCGCGGCTCGCAAGCAAAGATGCGCGAGGCGGCCGAGGCCCGCAAGCAGGCACATGAAAACCAGCAGCTCCTCGCTCTCCTCGACCGAGATCCGGATGCGTTCGCTGAGCACTACGCCCGCATGACGGGCAAGCGTCTTGATCTCGATGCGTTCGCCGAAGAGCGGCTCGCACGCAAGTACGACCTCATGCATATGACCCCTGAGCAGCGCAGGCTCTACGATGCTGAGCAACGCCTTCAGCAGATGGAGCGGGCCGAGCTTCAGTCCAAGAGTGGCGTGATCGCAGAAATACGGTCCATGCTCGGCGAAGATGCTCCGCCGAATCTTGAGAAGTTCTCAAAAGAAGAACTCCAGGGATTCCTCCACCAGCAACGCGCAGTCCAAGATCATGTGCAGCAGAGTTTAAACAATGAAGTTGTTGAGGCATGGAAAGAGTCTGGACTTCCGAAACACAAATATTTCGGAGCGCTTATGTCCTTCACGATGATGTCGCACATCCGACAGAACCGCGAAGCGATCGAGCGTGGCGAGATCCAGCCTTTACAAGCGAAAGAGGCTGCTGCTAGAGTCAAGGAAGATTTCACGGGTGTTGTACGAGAAGTCGTCGCTCAAATGGACCCGCAGGGTATCCAAGACCTTCTCGGAAAAGAGATACTCGCGAAGATCAGACAGCACGACATCGATCGAGTAACCGCGAAAGCGGCCTCTGAAGTCGGCCTGAATAGACGCCCTGGTGCTTCACCAGCAAGCGAGAACCCACGAAAACCAATGAACGAATACGAGTGGCGAGATCATATCCGCCGCATGAAGGTCTGAACGTTTTTTCGCTTTCGGCGTCTCTCCTCACGAGAGCCTGAGGCATAAATTTTTTCACGCGCATCACGCCATCTCCGGCGCGCGACACCCGGAGAATATTCATGGCTGATGTAGCAGAGAACCTAAACGCGCTCCACAAAACCGTCTACAACGAAGGTGTTCCGGAGCTCGTCCCCAATATCGCAATCCTTCAAAAAGACATTCCCTTTGAAACCGGCAAAAAGATCGGTGACTACTTCGAAGCTGCTGTCCGCTTGGCGCTGCCCAACGGCTTCACGCACGAAGTCTCCGACGGCACTGCGGGCGTTTACTCGTTGAACGACGCGAAAGCCGGCACGCAGAAGAAGGCGAAAGTCTACGGCTACCAGACAGTGCTTCGCGACCAGATGTCGTACGACGACGCTGCAAAGGCGATGACCTCGAAGGCGGCCTACAAAGAGGGAACAAGCTTCTTCTTCGAAGGCCTCCAGCAGTCCGCACGTAAGCGCAAAGAGTCCCAGCTGCTGTACGGCGGCGTCGGCATCGGCGAGGTGCAGACGTACACTGGTGGCGACCCGTCCATCGTGATCAAAGTTGCTGAATGGGCGCCTGGCCTCTGGTCTGGAATGCTCGGCGCAGAAATCGACGTCCACAGCGGTTCGACTTCGACCGTTCGTGGCTCGGTCACCGTCGCCGGAATCGACATCGAGAACCGCAAGCTCACGCTGTCCGGTACGGTCTCGAGCTGCGCAGCTGGCGACAAGATCTACTTCAAAGGCGCGTACGGCAAAGAGATCCTCGGCGTCCACAAGATCCTGAGCAACACGTCCACGATCTTCAACATCGACGCGTCGGTGTATGAGCTCTGGAAGTCGCCAACTCTGGCGATCACCGGCTCGCTCTCCTTCAAAGCGGTAAAGAAGGTCTTGGCGAAAGCTGTTGGTAAAGGCCTGCAGGAAGACGTGAACCTCTACGTCAACCCGAACGGCTGGGATGACCTCGCAGAAGACATCTCGAACATGCGCACGACGGACAAGAACGACGTCCGCCGCGTTGAGATCGGGCACGAAGAGATCATCTACGTCTCGCAAAACGGCAAGACTGTCGTGAAGTCTCACCCGATGGTGAAAGAAGGCTACGCATACGGCTTGTGCATGCCGACTTGGCACCGCATTGGCGCATGTGACTTCCAGCTCGGTGTCCCTGGCGTCGACGAGGGCAACACTTGGTTCCACCTGCCGACCAAAGCAGGTTTCGAAGCCCGCGGCTTCATGAACCAGGCGATCTACTCGGAGTCGCCCGGAAAATCGTTCTACATCTCGGGCATCGTCAACACGACCGCATAACCAAAATTGATTTTTTCAGTGGGTGGGGAGGTTTCCTTCGCTGGCCTCCCTGCCCCCTGACTCTAACCGCTTGGCACAGGAGTCTTAAATGGGTCTGTCTCTTATCAAGATTGAACACCAAGATCTTCAAGTCGATATGGAGCGCCAGCTGCTCGCTGATGCGACCAACAACCGTTTCCAATTCGGCCAACGCCTGATGGCGTATGTCCGCAAATGCATGGGCGGTCAAAAATCCGTGAAGATGGTCGTCGGCATCAACGCTGCGAAAGCGTCTGGCACGGTCACCGCGGCATCCACGGTTGCGACGAATACCGTCACGATCAACGGCGTGACGTTCACTGCTGTCGCTTCGGGCGCGACTGGGAACCAGTTCAACATCGGTGCAGATGATGCGGAAACCATGGTGAACCTTGCCGCGGCTATCAACGCGTCTGCAACAGCGCTCATCAGCGGTTATGTGACCGCAGCCGCAGCGAGCGGAGTGTGCACGATCACGGCCGCACTTCCTGGTCTTCTTGGAAACGCAATCACGCTCGCATCGAGCGGATCGACCGTTGCCGTCAGTGGTTCTCGCCTTACCGGCGGCGATCAGGGCGCGACGGAAAAAACGTACTACTTCGGAAGCGCGAGCTAAGGAGGCGTAGATGGCAGGCACTGTAACTGTCACCACCGACCCGCGCCGCGGTTCGAATGGAATTGGTGGCAAAAAGATCGCGCGCGTCGTGGTCGATTGGACCTCGGACGCATCAGGGGATGCCACCGGATCAATCGGCGAACTCTACGGCTGGCTCGTGAAGATGGTAACCGACCCTGGCTCGGCCGCTCCCACTGACAACTACGACATCACGCTCGTTGATGAAAATGGCGTTGATGCGTTGGCTGGCGCTGGGGCCGATCGGGACACGGCGAACAATGAACAGGCTGCGCCGGTTATCACGGGAGCTCAGAACGCTGTGCTTCTGTGTGGCACGCACACGTTCACGGTCGCAAACGCGGGCAATGCGAAAACCGGCAGAGCGATTTTGTACATCGTCGACAGCCTCTGAGGAGTAGGACATGAAGAAGTTCAGCGTGCGGCTCTTTGCCGCGATTGCACTCGTGTACTCGGTCGTATCCTTTGCGGCCGTAACCGTCACGGTCAACGGAACGAACCACACCATCCCTCAGACGAACGAAAAAGGCTGGGGCAACAACGTAACGGCCTGGATTCAGGCAATCAGCCAGTACACGCTGCAGCCGTCCGGTGGCTCATTCGTTCTTACGGATGATACGGACTTTGGCGCGAACTTCGGCCTCAAATCGATCTATCTGAAATCTCGTGCGACGAACCCGGCGACGGCCGGGACCTTGCGGCTTGGCAATACGGAGTCGATCGGATGGCGGAACGCCGCCAATAGCGCGAACCTCCTGCTATCGGTCGACTCAAACAACATCCTCACGTTCAACGGTAACCCGCTTGCTAGCACGAGCGCATTCACAGCCTCGCGAGCGGTTCAGACCGCCGCCAATGGCACTCTTGAAACTTCAAGTGTTACTTCAACAGAGCTCGGCCGTTTGTCCGGAGTTGGGTCTTCGCTATGCGGTCGGACCGACACATGCACGCTCACGAATAAGACTCTTACTGCGCCGTTGATCACCGCGTTCGACAACAATGTCACGCTTCAAGACAATAACGACGCGACAAAGCAGGTCCAGTTCCAGCTGAGTGGAATCACGACCGGGAATACACGAGTTCTCACGGTCCCAGATGCCACCACGACTATCGTTGGCACCGACGCCACGCAGACGCTCACGAACAAGACATTTGATGCTGATGGCACCGGAAATTCGATCACGAACATTGAAAACGCCGATATCAAGTCCACCGCGGCGATTGCGCGCTCAAAGCTTGCCACCGGGACGACAAACCGGTTGGTCATAAACAACAGTTCCACTGGTGCGATGACCGACGCCTCGGCCATCACAGCTTCACGAGCGCTGGTTTCAGATGCCAACGGAATCCCAACCCACGCCACCACAACTTCTACCGAGATCGGTTACGTCAACGGAGTCACGAGCGCAATCCAGACGCAGCTCGATGCAAAGCAGGCACGATCGACGCTCACGACCAAGGGCGATCTATATGCCGCAACGGCGTCGGCGACTGTCGCGCGCCTCGGGGTCTCCGGAAATAACGGTTACGTCTTAACGGAAGACTCCACCCAATCAACCGGGATGAAGTGGGCCGCGATTCCGGCCGTGTCGGTCGAATACTTTGCTGCGACCTCTTCGACCAAAACGCCGACTGCATCCGGCAACTACTCGCAGATGACCGGCAACTCGGTCACGGTCCCGGCCGGTGATTGGTTACTGTCGTGTCAAATTCATTTCACATCGTCGGGCGGATCGCCGACATACAGCGAGGGAAAAGGTTATTGGGCGACAGCTAACGGCGCAGATAACTCGACCCCTCCTACAGCCCTTTCGCTTGACGCCGGATGGGGAACCGAGTTTGGGCGAACCCTTGGCTCGCCCAGTACATTCAATTCAATGGGCCTCTCCCGCGCGACGGTTGGTGGTTCAACAACGATTTACTGCGTTCCGTACGCCACCATGTCGACTCCGGCCAACGCGCGCATCACCACTTATCTCTACGCTGAGAGGTTGGAATAATGAGGATCCTATTCATCTCACTGATTTTGTTCGCGACCACACCGGCATTCGCAAAATGCTTCGTCGTACCTGACGAGGCCGACAAGAATAAGCTCGCGGTCATCCAACTCGAAGGCAGTGAACCCAAAACATGGTTCTCCCCATGCCCCGCAGGCGTCACAAGCGAAGATGGCGAGATCCTGAGGGTGGTTGCCGGGAAAGCCGAGATCGACCAAGCCGCCAAAGCTGCTCGCGATTTGAAGATTAGCCGAGCTAAAGCTGATAAAGAGGCGGCAAAGCTCGAGCGAAAAGCGAAGGTCGATGCGCTCAAACAACTACGAAAGAAAAAATTGACGGCGGAAGAGTCGGCAA
>Ga0075459_1000124_pt1 | contig 10713 bp, 10 predicted proteins | sample DEB3_08_DNA_2_FD_76333 | JGI IMG/M metagenome (GOLD analysis project Ga0075459, IMG submission 76333) | Aqueous microbial communities from the Delaware River and Bay under freshwater to marine salinity gradient to study organic matter... | ecosystem: Environmental > Aquatic > Marine > Coastal ...
ACCACGGCTATCACGACAGTGATCCGGAATATCGCGATGCTCAAGCGAAGAAGAATTACGACCGTATTCTTGAACGCTTCAGAGGTAAGACTGCGATATTGAGTCCTCGCAGGTAGCCTAAGCACATGGCAGATCTTCGCGACTACACATCACTGCGCGTTGGTGGTCCTGCCAAAAAGTTTGTTGAAGTTGGCACAGAGCCCGAGATTATTGCGGCGATAGAAGCTGCAGGAGATTCACCAATCCTGATTATCGGCGGCGGCACAAATATCTTGGTTGCAGACTCTGGCTTTGAAGGAACTGTGATCCGAATCGTTAATCACTCACTCCAAGCAGAAGTCGATGCCTGCAGTGGGGCAACGCTTACAATTGGCGCTGGTGAGAATTGGGATGAATTTGTGGCATTTATGATTGAAAAAGGTTTTGCTGGCCTTGAGAGTATGTCTGGAATTCCAGGAAGTGTGGGGGCTGCTCCAATTCAAAATATCGGCGCATACGGCCATGAGATATCAGAGGTTGTAGCAAGAGTTAGATGTTGGGATAGGAAAGAGAGCGCTTATAAAACTTTCTCTAACTCAGAGTGTGAGTTCTCTTATCGCTCATCTATTTTTAAGAGAAGTAATGGACGATATGTCGTGCTTGAAGTAACTTTCCAATTAAGACAGGGCGAGATGAGCCTTCCTATTACTTATAGCGAACTTGCCAATTATCTAAATGTTAAATTAGGCGAGCGAGTATTAATTACAGAGCTAAGAAAAGCAGTATTAGTTTTAAGAGCTGCTAAGGGAATGCTCCTTGATGAAAAAGATAGCAATAGCTGGTCTGCTGGTTCTTTCTTTATCAATCCGATATTAGATGCAAAAGATGCCGAGAAGCTGCCAAGTAGCGCGCCTAGATGGCCCCAAGAAGATGGGCGAGTAAAGACCTCTGCTGCCTGGCTTATGGAAAATTCTGGAGTAAAAAAAGGCGAGAGCCATAATGGCGCAGGTATTTCTAGTAAGCATGTATTAGCACTTGTTAATACTGGAAGTGCTAGCGCAGATGACATATTAGAGCTGGCTAGAAGAGCTAGAAAGGCAGTAGAGGATAAGTTTGGAATCTTGCTAGAGGTAGAAGTTGCTCTAGTTGGTTTAAATCTATGAGAAAGCTCTTTCTTTCACTCCTTCTAATTCTTTTACCGCTAAGCCCTTCTTATAGCCATAGCTCTTTAGTTAGCGCAAGCCCAAGTAGTGGATCTGTTTTAGTGGATTTTCCTATGGAGATAGTTCTTGATTTTAATGAAGAGCTATTGGTAATTGGCCAAGATGATCCCAATAGCGTTGAAGTCTTTGATGCAGCTGGAGAATTAGTTTCAGGAGATTCAAAAGTATCTGGGGCAAGAATTAGCGCAGGACTTTCTATTAACGGCAATGGCAGTTATAGCGTTAAGTATCGAGTGGTTTCAAAAGATGGCCATGTCATTGATGATAGTTATGGATTTGAAGTTCAATCACCGATTGCAATCTCTGCTCCAATTAAAGAAGAGGTAGTTTCTATTCCTAGCTCTTCGCCTATTCCAATTACTTCAGCCCTTGTTCTTGCGCTAGTTATTGGGCTAATAACCTTGGTTAAAAGGAGAAAGTAGTTAGCTAAGTAGCTTCTTTATTCTTGTCACGCCTTCAATAATGTCTTCATCTGATGTGGCATAAGAGAGCCTGATATATCCAGATGGTCCAAAGGCCTCACCTGGAACAACTGCTACTTCGGCCTCTTCCAATATGATCGTAGCAAGCTCAGCAGAAGTAGTTGGAGTGCGGCCATTAATCTCTTTGTTAAGAACACCTTTAACAGAGGGATAAACATAGAAAGCTCCTTTTGGCATCGGACAGGAAATTCCTGGGATTTGATTTAGAAGTTTTACGATTAGCTTTCTTCTTCTATCAAATGCCTCACCCATCTTCTTAACTGCGCTTAAATCACCATCGAGCGCGGCAATTGCAGCTCTTTGCGCCACATTTGAAACATTAGATGAAAGATGTGATTGCAGATTGGTAGCAGCTTTAATTACATCCTTTGGTCCGATCATCCAACCAACTCGCCAGCCAGTCATGGCATATGTTTTAGCAACGCCATTAATAATAATTGTCTTATCGGCCATTTCAGGAACGATAACTGGAATTGAAGGAGCGCTCGCTCCGTCATAGAGCAGATGTTCATAGATCTCATCGCTAATTATCCAGATGCCGTGCTTTGCGGCCCACTGACCAATTGCTTTAACTTGCTCAACTGAATAAACAGATCCTGTTGGATTCGAGGGAGAGCAAAAGAGCAGCGCTTTAGTATTTTCACTTCTTGCTGCTTCAAGCTGCTCAATACTTACTAAATAATCTTGTGACTCATCGGCAAATACTTCAACTGCTTTTCCACCAGCTAATTTGATGCACTCTGGATATGTGGTCCAAAAAGGCGAGGGGAGAATTACTTCATCCCCAGGATTAATAATTGAAGCAAATGCTTGATAGACCGCTTGCTTGCCGCCATTTGTTACTAGAACTTGATCAACGCTAATTTCATAATTTGAATCGCGCTTTGTTTTATTAACTATTGCTTGCCGAAGCTCAGGAAGTCCTGGAGTTGGTGAGTAGCGATGATTAGCAACTACTTTTGTTGCAGCAGCTGCTGCCTCAACAATGTAATCCGGAGTTGGAAAATCTGGTTCGCCTGCGCCAAAGCCAATCACTGGCCGGCCGGCAGCTTTAAGGGCCTTTGCTTTGGCATCAACGGCTAAGGTCGCCGACTCTGCGATAGCGGCAATTCTTGAAGAGATTCGAGGCTTACTCATAGGCGGTAAGTCTTTCACAGGCGCAGGTGAGCGCGAGTTCTCTCCCCCTTTCATGCGGGTTTTACCTATCGGGGGTGGCTCACCTACACTTGCCCATCCTGGCGCTTGCTTGATCGGGTAATTAAAAAAATCTGATTATGAAAAGTCCATGCTTTGTCATGTTCGAAAGCGCCATATAGGGCAGTAGCTCAACTGGCCAGAGTTCCGGTCTCCAAAACCGGCGGTTGGGGGTTCAAGTCCCTCCTGCCCTGCGCAGTTGTAAGAAGTAACGAAGTTAACGAAAGAGAGAGGAAGGATGCAAAATGAGTGAGAACTCAGAGAGTAAAGAATTAGGTTTCTTTTCTCGCATCGCCCTGTTCTATCGCCAGGTTATTAATGAGCTACGTAAGGTGGTCTGGCCATCTAGAAATATGTTGACCACATATACCGGAGTAGTTCTAGTTTTCGTGGCCTTTGTTATCGCAGTTGTTTCAGTCTTTGATCTAGGTTTAACCAAATTAGTTTTCTTCATATTCGGCGAGTAAGAAGGTAAGGAGGGATGATGAGCGAAGAGCAATTAACTGCCGCTACTGATGAAGTAGTAGCAAGTGATGTAGCAGTAGATACAGATATTGAACTTGAAGAGGAAGAAGTTCAAGAGATCGTTTCTCCTGAGGTCGCCGCATTCCGCGCCGAGTTAGCAGCAAAGAGCGGAGATTGGTATGTCGTCCACTCTTATGCTGGTTTTGAAAAGCGTGTAAAGGGCAATCTGATGCAGCGCATCACCTCACTTCATATGGAGGATTTCATCTTTGAAATCCAAGTTCCTGAAGAAGAGGTCACCGAGATTAAAAATGGTCAGCGCAAGCAGGTTAAGCGCAATGTTTATCCTGGTTATGTATTAGTTCGTATGGATTTATCTGATGAGTCTTGGTCATGTGTGAGAAATACTCCAGGAGTAACTGGCTTTGTTGGAAACTCTCATCATCCAAGCCCGCTGCCGCTATCTGAGGCAGAAAAAATGCTGATGCCAAGAGAGCTAAAGAAGACGATGAAGCCTGATATTAAAGTTGTTGATTTCACTGTTGGTGAGTCAGTAACTGTTATGGATGGCCCATTTGCCACTCTTCCAGCATCGATCTCCGAGATCATGCCAGAGCAGGCAAAGCTAAAGGTTTTGGTTTCAATATTTGGCCGTGAGACTCCGGTTGAGCTCTCATTCCACCAAGTTCAGAAGATTTAAAGAGAAAAGGTATAAAAGGGGAGAAGAAGATGGCACCGAAAAAGAAGGTCCAAGCACTTATCAAGTTGCAGATCCAAGCTGGATCTGCCACACCTGCGCCACCAGTGGGTCCTGCCCTTGGTCAGCATGGTGTGAACATCATGGACTTTGTTAAGCAATATAACGCTGCCACTGAGAAGCAAAAAGGCGAGATCGTTCCAGTTGAAATTACTGTCTATGAAGATCGCTCCTTTACCTTTATTACTAAGACTCCTCCTGCCTCACGTCTACTACTTAAGGCAGCAGGACTAGAAAAAGGATCTTCAGTTCCACATAAGGATAAAGTCGGATCAGTTACTTGGAAGCAATGTGAAGATATTGCAACCTTGAAAAAAGATGACTTAAATGCCAATGATGTTAAGCAGGGCGCCAAGATCATTGCAGGAACTGCAAGATCAATGGGAATTATCGTCAACTAAAAAATAAGTCGTGGGAGGACCGCGCTGGTCCGCTACTACCACTACTTCCAACTAAGGAAAAGAGAAGAAGATATGAAGCGCAGTAAGAAATACACCGCAGCAGCGGCGAAGATAAATCAAGATCAGCTCTACACACCACTATCTGGTATGAAGCTGGTTAAAGAAACTAATGTCACCAAATACGATGCCTCAGTTGAGGTCTCAATGGTTCTCGGCGTTGATCCTAAAAAGGCCGATCAAGCAGTTCGCTCCGTGGTTAATTTGCCACATGGAACCGGCAAGACTGCGCGAGTTCTAGTTTTTGCAACTGGACCAAGAGCAGAAGAGGCTAAAGCAGCAGGAGCAGATATTGTCGGCGGCGATGAGTTAATTGAAGAAGTTAATAAGGGCCGTCTTGATTATGACGCAGTTGTTTCAACCCCTGAGTTAATGGGCAAAGTTGGACGCCTTGGAAAGGTATTAGGACCTCGCGGTCTTATGCCAAATCCAAAGACTGGAACTGTCACAACTGATGTTGCAAAGGCTGTGGGCGATATCAAAGGTGGAAAGATTGAATTCCGCGTTGATAAAGATTGCAACCTACATTTCATTATTGGTAAGTCCTCATTTAGCGCAGAGGCGCTAGCTGATAACTATGCAGCTGCATTTGATGAGATCTTGCGCGCAAAGCCTGCTTCATCCAAGGGTCGCTATATTAGAAAAGCAGTTGTCTCAACAACTATGGGACCTGGTGTGACTCTTGATCCAAGCTATGCCCGTGAAGGTGGACCAGCGATTGAGTAGGTAATAATTCTTTAAAGAAACCCCGCCACTTAACTGTGGTGGGGTTTTTTTAATTCCTAGCCGTTAACCTCCACTAATTCTCTGAGTTGAAAAAAAGATATACTGACAGTGATCATCAATTTTCTTTTTAACTATTGCGCATTTTCAAAAAGGTGAGAAGGTTGTCGTGCATGAGTTGGTTTGACTCTATTCAAACCTGGTATCGGCTATGAATCGATTAAGTTAAGGGCCTCAGACTTTGAGGCCCTTAACTTTTTAACAACCTTGAGTTATCCACTAATTGAGCAATTTCAAATATCTAAAGTTCTAGATCAAGCCAGCATTTGCGCACGTATCGGTTTGGTGTAGTGGTTAGCGCGCTCGACTTTGAATCGAGAGGCACGGGTTCGATTCCCGTAGCCGATACGCTTGATTTTGACCTAAAGCCCCCTTTGCTTCTAATATCTCCCCTCTCACCAGAGACTGCTGGTTTCAGATCGCAAGGTTTGAAGTAAATGTCGAAAGACAACCCGCATAGGTTCGAGCGGATTACCCCGCGCGTCTCTATGCGTCGGGGTTTTTTTATATTTATCACCCAATCAGTAGGTACTTCTTCTGGGGAATATAAGTAGAAAGGAAGCTAGATGGCACGCTCTGATAAGGCGGCATCAGTTGCTGAATTGGTTGAAGACTTTAAGTCTGCCGATGCAACTGTTGTTACCGAGTATCGCGGTCTAACCGTGACTGCAATTAAAGAGCTACGTCGCTCACTTGGTGTTGGCACTAAATATAAAGTTGCTAAAAACACCTTGGTAAAGATTGCTGCAAAAGAGGCTGGAGTAGAGGTCGCTGACTCACTACTAACTGGCCCAACTGCTGTTGCCTTCGTTCAAGGTGATTCAGTTGCAGCTGCAAAGAGCTTAAAGAATTTCCAGAAGGAAAATCCATTCCTAGTTATTAAGGGTGGAATCTTTGAAGGAAAAGCAGTAACAACAGCTGAAATCATGAAACTTGCCGATCTTGAATCGCGCGAAGTTCTCTTGGCCAAGCTTGCTGGCGCTATGAAAGCATCTATGGCAAAAGCCGCTAGAGCATTTGATGCGCTGCGTATTAAGAGAGAAGCTGAATCTGGAGCACCTGCTGCGCCAGAGCAGGCTGCCCCCGCTGCAGAAGCAGCAATAGTTGCAGAGGCAACAACTGAGGAAGTTGTCGCTGAAGCAGCGCCAGTTGTTGAAGCAACAAACGAGGAAGTTGTTGCTGAAGCAGCACCAGAGACTTCTGCGCCAGTAGAACCAACAGAGAACGCTTAAAGAAAAGGAAATACGAAAATGGCAAAACTAAGTAGCACAGACCTATTAGCTCAATTCAAAGAGATGACTCTTGTTGAGCTCTCAGATTTCGTAAAGGCATTTGAGACTGAATTCGATGTTACTGCCGCAGCGCCAGTTGCTGTCGCAGCAGCGGGCGGGGCAGCAGGCGGCGGAGAAGCTGCAGCAGCTCAAGATGAATTCACAGTAGTAATTGAAGAAGCCGGCTCACAGAAGATCGCGGTGATTAAGGAAGTTCGCGCCCTTAACTCAAGCCTCGGTCTAAAGGAAGCAAAGGATCTAGTCGATTCAGCTCCAGCCACCGTGCTTGAAAAAGCTGATAAGGCAACAGCTGATAAGGCAAAGGCAGCCCTTGAGGCAGCTGGCGCAAAGGTCAGCATCAAGTAAGTTCTTTGATAAGCGAGCCCCCCTTATACAGGGGGGCTTTGCTATTTATTGAGCCCTGCCCCTGATTAGACAGCGGCGTGTCGCAAGGGCTATCCTGCCCCCTCGCTCAAAAATCACAGGTCAGGCATATAGCGGCTGAGGCCTTACGTTTGCTGTGCGAGCACGAAGAGATTTAAGAGTTATCAAAAAACTTAAAGAAGTAGTGACTAACTTTGGAAGGAAAACTCTTGGCCGCGAAAACGAAATCAACAGCTCCTAACCGCATTTCTTTCGCCAAGATCCGCGAACCACAAGAAGTTCCAAATCTACTAGCTCTGCAAATTGAGAGCTTTGATTGGTTACTTGGCAATGATGCCTGGCGCGCGAGACTTGGTAAGAATGAAAGACCAGATCGAGGAGAAATTCCTAAGACCTCTGGACTTGAAGAAATATTTGAAGAGATTTCACCGATTGAAGACTTCCAAGGCTCGATGTCACTCTCCTTCCGTGATCATCGCTTTGAACCTTCCAAATACACAATTGCAGAGTGCAAAGAGCGTGACATTACCTATGCCGCGCCACTATTTGTTACCGCAGAATTTACTAACAATGTAACTGGCGAAATTAAATCCCAAACCGTATTCATGGGTGATTTCCCGCTAATGACTCCGCGCGGAACCTTTGTTATCAATGGAACTGAGCGCGTAGTTGTTTCACAGCTAGTTAGATCTCCTGGAGTTTATTTTGAAAGAACAGTTGAGAAGGCATCTGATAAAGATATTTTCACAGCAAAAATCATTCCTAGCCGCGGAGCATGGTTAGAGTTTGAAATTGATAAGAAAGACTTTGTTGCTGTTCGTATTGATAGAAAGCGTAAGCAATCAGTTACTATCTTCCTTAAAGCACTTGGCTGGAGCAATGATCAGATCCTTGCTGAGTTTGGCGAGTATCCATCAATTAAAGAGACTCTTGCTAAAGATAACGTTTCAACTCAAGATGAAGCCCTGCTTGATATCTATCGCAAGATGCGTCCAGGTGAACCACCAACTAAAGAGGCTGCACAAACCCTTATTGAAAACCTCTATTTCAACCCTAAGCGCTATGACCTAGCAAAAGTAGGGCGTTTTAAGGTCAATAAGAAGCTTGGCCTAGATCTTGATCTTGGTAAATCACTTCTTGCTATCGACGATATCGTCGGAGCAATTCGCTATATCGCAGCCCTTCATAAAGGCGAGACTCTTATTGATTTAGGTAAGCAGGTTCGCGTTGAGATCGATGATATCGACCACTTTGGAAACCGCCGCCTTAGAACTGTTGGCGAGTTAATTCAAAACCAGGTTCGAGTTGGCCTTTCTCGTATGGAGCGTGTTGTTAGAGAGCGTATGACTACCCAAGATGTTGAAGCGATTACTCCGCAGACACTTATCAATATCCGCCCAATTACTGCATCTATTAAAGAGTTCTTTGGAACATCGCAGCTCTCACAGTTTATGGATCAGACCAATCCAATTTCAGGTCTTACCCATAAGCGTCGTCTATCAGCACTTGGACCTGGCGGACTTTCAAGAGATAGAGCTGGCTTTGAAGTTAGAGATGTTCATCCATCTCACTACGGCCGCATGTGTCCGATTGAAACACCAGAAGGTCCAAACATTGGTCTGATTGGCTCTCTTGCAACTTATGCTCGCATCACACCATTTGGTTTCGTTGAGACGCCATATCGCAAAGTTTCTAAAGGCAAAGTTACAGATGCAGTTGATTACTTAACTGCAGATGAAGAAGATGAACACATCATTGCCCAGGCAAATGCTCCTCTTACTGAGGATAACCACTTTGCTGAAGCGAGAGTTTTAGTTCGTCGCCGCGGCGGAGAAGTTGAATACATCCCAGCTGAAGAAGTTGATTACATGGATGTCTCTCCTCGCCAGATGGTTTCGGTTGCAACTGCGATGATTCCATTCCTTGAGCATGATGATGCTAACCGCGCTCTTATGGGAGCAAACATGATGCGTCAGGCTGTGCCACTACTTCGCGCAGAATCACCTCTGGTTGGAACCGGTATGGAATACCGCGCAGCAGTAGATGCTGGCGATGTACTTCTTGCTATTAGAGGCGGAGTAGTAAGCGAAGTTGCCTCTGATCTAATCGTTATTAAGACCGATGATGGCGAGGAAGATACTTATAACGTCGATAAGTTCATCCGCTCCAATCAAGGAACTTCTCGCAATATGCGAGTAATTGTTAGCCAAGGACAGAAGATTGCTGCCGGCCAAGCTATTGCTGATGGTCCAAGCACTGAACTTGGTGAGATGGCTCTGGGTAAGAACTTACTTGTGGCATTTATGTCATGGGAAGGTCATAACTATGAAGATGCCATTATTTTATCCCAGCGTTTAGTTCAAGATGATGTGCTCTCCTCAATTCATATTGAAGAGTATGAAGTTGATGCTCGCGATACCAAACTAGGAGCAGAGGAAATCACTCGTGATATTCCAAATGTCTCTGAGGAAGTTCTTGCAGACCTTGATGAGCGCGGAATTATCCGCATCGGAGCAGATGTTGTTCCAGGCGATATCTTGGTTGGAAAAGTTACGCCAAAGGGTGAAACTGAGTTAACTCCTGAAGAGCGCCTACTTCGCGCAATCTTTGGTGAGAAGGCAAGAGAAGTTCGCGATACATCGCTAAAGGTTCCTCATGGTGAGGGCGGAAAAGTAATTGGCGTAAAAATATTTGATCTCGATGATGGCTACGATCTTGCAGCCGGAGTTAATCAAGTAGTTCGCGTCTATGTTGCACAGAAGCGCAAGATTCAAGATGGTGACAAGCTTGCAGGACGCCATGGAAATAAGGGCGTTATCTCCAAGATTTTGCCAGTTGAAGATATGCCATTTCTTGCTGATGGAACTCCAGTTGATGTAGTACTTAATCCACTCGGTGTTCCAGGACGTATGAATGTTGGTCAGGTTCTAGAGACTCACCTTGGTTGGGTTGCAAAGAGCGGCTGGCAAGTATCAGGCTCGGATAAAGGATGGCAAGAGCGTTTAGGCGCAATTGGCGCACTCTCTGCAGAGCCTGGAACTCGCGTAGCAACACCAGTTTTTGATGGCGCAAGAGAAGAGGAGATCACAGGACTTCTTGGATCAACTCTTCCAAATGCTGATGGTGATCGTTTAGTTGGAGAGCAAGGAAAAGCGATTCTCTTTGATGGCAGAACTGGTCAGCCATATCGCGAGCCAATCACTGTTGGTTATATGTATATCTTGAAGCTACATCACTTAGTAGATGACAAGATCCATGCTCGCTCAACTGGTCCTTACTCCATGATTACTCAGCAACCACTTGGTGGAAAAGCTCAGTTCGGTGGACAGCGATTTGGTGAGATGGAAGTTTGGGCCCTTGAAGCATATGGCGCTGCCTATACCTTGCAAGAGCTACTAACAATTAAATCTGATGATGTTCTAGGTCGCGTTAAGGTCTATGAAGCAATCGTTAAGGGTGAAAACATCCCAGAGCCTGGAATCCCTGAATCATTTAAGGTTCTAGTAAAAGAGATGCAATCACTCTGTCTCAATGTAGAAGTACTTTCATCTGAAGGTGTTGCTATTGAGATGCGCGATACTGATGAAGAAGTATTTAAAACAGCCGAAGAGCTAGGTATCAACTTGTCACGAGTTGAACCAAGTTCTGTAGAAGAAGTTTGACAGGGGGAGAAATAGATATGTTAGATGTCAACTTTTTCGATGAGTTAAGGATTGG
>Ga0075459_1000130_pt1 | contig 10615 bp, 8 predicted proteins | sample DEB3_08_DNA_2_FD_76333 | JGI IMG/M metagenome (GOLD analysis project Ga0075459, IMG submission 76333) | Aqueous microbial communities from the Delaware River and Bay under freshwater to marine salinity gradient to study organic matter... | ecosystem: Environmental > Aquatic > Marine > Coastal ...
CTACCTTGTCCTCGTCCTCAGCTTCTGGAGACGTGTTACCCTCAACCGTGTAGACTCCCCAAGGAAATACACCAGTCACAATCCCGATATGAGCCAACCGGTTCAGTGGAGCAAACCAGAAACAACACAAATCGCCTATCCTGACTTTCGTATAGTCCGCTTTGGCTTCCGATGCTGGCAACCAGTTCTTGGTACGCCTTGCCCAGTTTCCAAAGTCAGGACAGTATGCCGAGCGAGGAAAGTCAGCCGGTATTTCAAGGGCTAAATCATGCCCAGCGTTCCTCAGGCGATAGACCACGAAAGCAGCACACCAAGGGCTACCGGGTGGCACTGGAGGGATGCAGGCTTTCTGGTAGGTTTCAACTGCTTTACCTGCGTTGTTGCCTACTTCCTGGACTCCAATATTGTCTAATGCTTCCTTAGCTGCCCTAAGTGCGATTGGTCTATTCATGGTGATATAGTCTCCTTGTCGAACCTTATCTCCCGACACGGTGGGCAGTCCTTCTGCATCTCAACTGCCCACCATCCCTACTAGGCGTAAGTCCTACCGCCATCCACTGATCTAACAACCGTGATGCCATTGCTCTGATGGTTGTACACAATATAAAGGTCATCTAGGCGCTCATATATGGCGATTGAGTCATTAGCCACATTGCCGGTTACAACGGTCGTAGTAGCCATCACAACGGTTCCTGATGCATCTAATATCTTGCTCTGGATATCACTTCCAGAAGTGCGCCAGATGTAGATTTCCTGCCCTTGATTATCAACCACCAGAGCAGGGTGTGAGCCGGTCGAGTTTATTACTGTTGCCACGCTAACAGTTCCTCCATCGTTGCTTGTGTAGTATCGTTTTAGACCACTAGATTCCTGAGTGAATATGATGGTTCCAAACTCAGCATCTCGTCTAAGACACCTGATGGCAAGGTCTGTGACTCCGGTAATCGTGGTTGGTGTTTCAACATAATCGGTTCCGAGTGGACCATTAGCCCGCCATAAACTGACATCACCACTTTGTACTGTTGCATAGAAATGCTCATATACCGGATTGCGATCAGCTGAGAAAACATGACCAGCCGGAGCAGGATTCTTGAATACAAACCGATACGTTTTATTGTCGTAGAGTGGGTCAGGGTCTCCACTGTTTTGTGCTAGGCATATAGTGTTGTGGTTCTTTTGACCTAAGCCCATAGGCTGTGCAGTGTAGTACCGACCAATGACATCGGACACGCCAGAGCCACGAATAGACCCATCTGAATCTAATACGAGCTGCACTGTCTCCGCTTCAAGTGGGTCTGCATCAGTTGCTAATACCAAACCATGAGAACGACCACGCTGATAAGATACGCACCCGATAGATAGCCACAGGCTTCCTGCATCGTCCTGCTCAAACACATCAAAGATATCGGGCACAAAGTTGCCATTGATAGACCTGAAGTAAGTCTGTGCAAACACCTGTGCTTCTGGACCGTCATCGCTTTGGTCAGTCTCTACCCAGTTTTTGATTTCAGCAGAACCGCCAACCTTGCGGAAGGTAGTACCACCCAACCAGTAAGCGTGTCCTGTCGTACTATTGCAATAGCCATCTCGAATATAACCAGCACTAGCAAGCGGTGTGCTTGCGCTTGCCGTATAGCCTTGGTGACGTTTCACTGTTCCATCTACCGCATTCATCGCATCAACAAAGTTTGCAATGGTGCTGATGGTGTTGGTCGATGGGCTTGATTGCCAAATAGCCCAGCCTTCCTCACTCATGCTGTTGCCTTGGCAGTCACCAAGATACAAGCGGTTGGTCGTGTATGTATTGCCACCGTAGGTTGTGAACTGTTGCTTGTTCCATGCTCTGGCTGGCATCCAGTAGCCCTTTGTGTAGTCAGAGTCCGGACCTTGCACGACAAGCTTGATATCACCCATAACTAAGCCTGTATGCCCAAGAGCAATCTGCGTGATGCGTGTGATGCCCCAGTAATCTCCATCCTCCATCTGGCTAGTGTTGTTTGGATCCGATGGATTCATCCGAGGGTAAGGATGGTCAGTTTCATCTAATGTGCTGGTTTTATTGTGTGGGCTGCATAGGTCAAGGTAGACATCGATAAAGGTTGCGCTATTGGTACTAACCTCCCATGACTTGGTCATGTTGTTCGGTTCGTAATTTATGCTAATGGTTCCGTTGTGTGTCGTTCCACTTGGTGCTTTGAGTTGAACTTTCAAGTATCGGTATGAGTTCAAACCGAAGCCTGGAGCAGTAAACGTCCGAGTATCAGCGATAGATGAAACCGACACATTGACACTGTCTGCCTGTATGACGGAAGCACCAGGGAAGTGCCAACCACGCATCAACATCTTTGTATTCGTGCTGTCATCTCCTAGGGCTTCTAGACTTGATGCTTTGATGTCGGCGTAGATGCTGGTCGGTGTTGTGTCTACCGTTGTGCTTTGGCTCTGTGTTGCTCCTGTGGCTGATGTCAATGTGTCCGACACGTTGTACTTCGCTGATGAGCCATCCTCTTCAAACTGCCCAGCGGTAGCGACGATATCACGATATCCAGTAGGCATATCAAAGCCTGATATGCGAATGTTCAAGTCATCGTAATAGTTTAGGTTGTAACTTCTAATACGACCTTTGAGACGAACCAAGCGCCTCATGGTGTAGTTTGAAACAATCTCAGCGATAGCGTGTGGGTATAAGTTGTTGATGCCTTGAACGATACTTTGTGTAGCTGTTGTGCTTTGCCCTGAGTATGAATGAGCGTAAGCCGGCACACTCGATGCTAGGCTAACACCATTGACTGTTTGACCACCGATTGTGAATGTCTTAGCTGTGCCTGTATTGTTTTTGTAAAACCAAGCAGTTCTAAGGTCATGCGTCATTGATGATGCAGTGCCTATACTGCCAGATGCTGATGCGGTAAGTCCAGATATGACGACCTTAGCCAAAGCTGTACCGCCTACATTGGCTGTCTCGTAGTTGTTGTAGGTAATGTCTGGGTAATCGCTTCCGGGACCTCCGAATGAAGCCTGCGTAATATCCCAGTACACGGTTGACTGATTGACTTCGCCAGTATACGTAGCAAGCACAGCGCCTATATTGACACTGATCCCAGTGAGTGCCTGTGCAGCAGTGCCCGTACCACTTTGCACCGTAAGGTTTACGGTATTGGTTGTGCCGAACCCGTTGTTACACACGCATCTAAAGTAAACCGACCAAGTCCAAGACGTTGTACCAAAGCCTGAAGTGCTTGCTGTAAATAACGTCGTAACCTGTACGCTCTGTTGGTTACTACCAAAGTTGAAGTACTGCGGGTAATACTCATCAAGCGGATCTGGTGTAATAACATCTGGCGGGAATACATGAATCCGGCAGTCAAATGATGCTGTCGCACTTACCGTGCTTGTTCTTGCTCGGTCAATGTAAGTTGCCATTATTCACCGGGTCCGGGAATATATGTATCCACGCCAGCCTTGTAAATGCCTTTGTAGACGCATTGCCTTAGCGTAAACGTGTTGTCTGTAACCTGCTCTTTTACAAACTGTATCTGAGGGATACTGATGACCTGATAAGTACCGAGCTGAACTGGTGGGTCTAATGGATTGTCAGGGTCTGATTCCTCTAGAATCTCAACTACATCGCCAACCCAGACAATGTTTAGGTGGTCATCAACATCTTGATAGGTCAAGAGGTCACTCTCCCACTCAATCAACTGCCGACCATTCACCAAGCGTTCACCAAGAAGTTCCGCTGCCTGATCTACAGCCGCTTGGCTTGTTAGCGATGGTTCACTCAAGATGTACTCTACTGGCCGTCCTCGCCAGTTCTGAGGTCTTGCAGACGGTGCATAGGTTGGGTCTTGACTATTGACATCCACATAGGCAAAGTTATAGAGCAGTTGGTTTGTTTTAGGGTCTGCACCAATCACCGCAATCTGATTTGCTTCTGGACTCTCAAAGTACCGCTTCATGTTACGCACGGTGCGTTTTGCACCTTGAGATGCGGTATATGACCCGTAAGCAATGGCATCATAAGTAGACTGATAAAGCGTTATGGCAATATCATTGCCAACCGCTGCCGGATCTGAGATAGCTAGCACATAGCCACCTACAGGAGTGCCTAGGGCTGTAGGCTTCCAACCCATAAACCAGTTAGCAAGATAGGTATCTCGGAAGCCTTGAAGGATACCGCCCGGATAATCACCACGCTTAGGAATCAAAGCGTAACCAGCCTTTGATATCTCTGCGCTCTGTGGAATCGTGAATGTACTACTGTGGTTCTGCTGTAGGTATACGGCTGGATCATAACCGGCTAATGGCATGATGTTGTAGAACACCTCACCGATTGAGTTACCATCAAGCGGTACTGACTCTTGGCACATTGAAACATCAAAGTCACCAAAACGGTCTTCACCAGTAAACTTCAACAGGCTAAACTGTGGACCACCTTCACCCGGTTCATAGATGATTTCAGGTGGGCTCAGAGTTCCACGGAAAAGGTCTACCCATGTTTTTGTTGCATGGTTAGACTTTAGCTGAATTGCAATCGGTCTATCACCTGTGATGGTTGGCTGAGAGACTCCGAGATCAATCAACCGTTTTACACGGGTGGTCATGTCAAGACTAGTTCGACCATCTTCACCAAGGGATAGGCTCAAAGATTCGACAGCCGTTGTAATGTCTACATCGTGCCCTAGAGCGGTGCTGCTGTAGTCCGGGTCCATCCATCCATCTGAGCAATAAAGACCGCTGTTTGTGCCTCCTGAAGCCCCAGAGAAGGCAACCTTGATGCGGACATTCTTCTTCACGCCATCTGGTACAAATGCAGGATACCCGGCAGTGTCTTCAACGATAGAAGGCGTTATGGTTGGATACGTTGCACCCTGCCCGAAATACTCGTGATACGTCTGGTAGGTCGGCGTGTTCCAATCGCCAACCGTTGGAGCATATCTAAACACTTTAGGTGCTCCAAGGATGTATCCCGATTGTTCAAAGTAGCAGCGAGCGCATTGAAATGTAATCTTGCCGTTTGGCACTGTTACCGAGAACGTGCCAGCAGGAAGGATAGGTGCTGTGTCTATGTTGTTTGGATAGTCAAGATTCTCGAATGTATGACTTAGACACGTACCATTATCGGTCCAGATTAGAAGCTCACGACCACGGAATGGAATCAATAGTACATTGATGTACTTCTGAGCAGGATTGAAAATACTCGTGTAGGTTCTGGCACTGCTGAAGTTTGAACCTGATCGGTCGTATTCTTTTTGTAAGACACCGTTACGGAATATAGCAATAGATCCGTTATCTCGAAACTTCACCTGCACACTAAAGTTATTAGGCGCTGAACCACCACCGCCGACATTGTAACCAAGCACCAAGAAAGTGTCATCGCCTGATTCCTGCACAGAGTTACGGTAGTACTTGAAGTACATAGGACAGTTCGCCGGTAGCGACGTTGTCAGGTTGATTGGATTGGTCGATGTCTCTAGCTGCTTCAGCCCTTTATCATTGACACTCTTTGATATTGCCAACTGATGCCACTTAGCAATGTCTGTGCCTGTGAAGTCACTGATGCCGTATCTAGCGTAGTTTCCAGTAAAGGTGGACTTCCATGCGGTTGTAAGCGGTAAAGGTTTTAGCATGACCGTAGATGTACACGGGTCAATCCATACATTCTCTGACTTTGTATAGTCCCAGGTACTACCATCAGCACCAACAGCAAGCCTGCCTTTGTATGGGCGTGGCTCGCTGATGTCCATGATTACCCGCATCTGTCCAGCCATTAGCGCACCGGCATTCCCTGTCCACCATTGACGGCGAACAGAATATTATTTTGAATCATGTCCTTGATGCCACGGGTAACCATCGTGTCTCCACGGATTGGTTTTACCTTGGTTATTTCACTGCGGTATTGCATACCCATACCTGCGAGTTCAGCACCTGTGATGCCTAATCTACCCATCTCACCGCCACCGAGCGTCTGCCGTCTAAGATCGAGAAGGTCGGCTGACTTCTTGGTATTGGATTCGATTTTCTGAAGGTGTGATTTGACATCCTTAGTATCTTTATCAGCCTTGATTTTGGATTCAGCACCAAAAGGCAATAGTGCTCGTGCTTCGTTTACCGTTGCCCCCGGTTTCTTCATTTCAAGTGAACGTCTAAACTTCTTGAAGTCTTCACCAAAAGCGTAACCTTCACTTACACCACCTTCCATGATGCCACCGGGCGTGAACTTATACGCAAGTTCTCCAATCATCCCAGCCTTTGTGAGTAGATTCTTTTCCTTTTGAATGTCCCTAAACTGATTGATTAGGCTAGTCAGATTGCGTGGAATGACATTGGCAATAGATGCCAGCGTAGCAAGTACGTCCAAGAACACAGATTTGAGATTTCCTCCGACACCTACCAAAGCCTCCAATGGCTTCATCATCTGTTCTGCAAATAACTTTGGAAACTGACTATCTGCAATGGCTTTGAAAATGCTACCTAAACTAATAAGGAATGGCTTCAAAGCATTATTGGTCGTTTCGCCGAATGCCCTTTGAATCATCTGCATGGAGTCTGTAATCGTTGCCTCCATTGCTTGTGTGGTTTCTGCTGACTTTTTGATTGCGCCTGAGAACTTCTGATTGATGATTTGCTCAAATGCAATCATGGTTGCTTCTGCTGAACTTATTAGGCTTCCTTGATTATCAAACTTGATGCCCTTTTTTGTAAGGTCACCTTTGCTTACACCCATAGCGCCCATGGTTTCAAGCTCTGGAAGTTGCCCTTGTTTGAGCATATTGAAACCACGAACGTACTGCATTAGTTTCTCTTGATCGGCTCCCATAGCCTGACCAAGTTTAGTAATCATCGGTAGGACACGTTCAACGTTCTGACCAAAAGCTGCAAGGTTTACCATTGCCATCTCTAGTTGCTGAGTGGTGAACATCGATGGACCGGCTTCTTTAGCCGCTAAGGCAAGCATCTCCTGCGCTCTTGATGCTGAACCAGTCAAGCCTTCGAGACGTGCTCGCATAGCTTCAAACTCAATGCCAGCTGCACGGCTATCAAACAGCATCTTATATGATGCACCAGACAAACCGACCATGGCGGCTGTAAATGCTGTTACTGCTACGGCGGCAGTTCCGGCAGTACCAATAACAACCGCCATCTCAGGAGTAATGGAAGCGAACGCCTTGCCAGCGTTTTTCATTGCCGTGCTTACATTTACACCAGCAATTGATAAATCATCAAAGGGCTTCTTAGTTTCTTCGGCAGCCTTACCTGTTTTCTTTAGGTCTTTTTCGGTCTCATTGAGTTTCCGCTTGACCTCGTCACCGCCTTGAGCCGATAGTTTTACGATAAGTTCTGCGACTGTCATAGCACCCTACCTTGAAGACTTTTGATGAGGGCTTCCCACCGTGCATCTTCCATCTTGTCTTGATGCCTTCCAGCCCATACAACCTCGTACACTTGCCCCATAGATAAATCAAGCTCGGAAGGATGCCGACCTAACCTGTTCACGGAGTAGTAGAGAAATTCTCCGGCTACTCCGTAGAGGCGTTTTTTACTTCGGCAACCTCTTCATCTACAGTCCCACGCTGGAAGTACTCCCAGTGCTTGGCAAAGATGAAAAGAAACACATCACGATGGTTACGAGCAAGACTACCAAATGACCGAATGGGCGATACCTCAGTATCGGTTTCATCCTTGATGTATGTCTTGCCAAGTAAGCAGACCTGATCCAACATCAACGCCGGGAACTCAGGAAAGGCAACTTTCATCTCTTGCTTGAGTTCTGGATTAGGGAAAAGATCCGCAGCCCTTGGTTCTCGGAACCGGATGATGTCATGCTCTCCGGTTACTTCAAACAAGTCGATTTCAAGGGCTGCTTTTTCTTCCCGCTTCAGCGCATCAATGCGGGCTAAACCCATTAGCTAACCACCGTGGTGAAGCCGAATCCACCAAGGCTGATTGTAGCGGTCTCTGTGCTAACTTCACCAGGAGTGAGGTTCGTTGTCGCATCAGTCACCAAGCCATTGTAGATTTTGGTCATGCTTGATACAGACCCTGCGCCATCAAGGTCAATCTCAACCTTGCACAAGTAACCAACCTTGTCACGGAAGATAGGACCAGTGGTCTTATCTACGTATAGTTCGATTTCGAGCGTACCTGTCTTACGGGTTTCGAGTGTCTCAATGACCGTAGAACAAAGCGTAGAGATATCAATCGTGCTTGACTGGATGGAAGCGCGGACGCTCTTTGCTTGGCAGGTATAACCAGTTGAAGGCGATGCAGGCGTAGGTGATGCGCCTAGCTGCGGATCGGTTCCAAACGATATCTCTACCGTTGCGTTGCTGACTAGAATAGGTGTTGGCATAAGTTACTCCACAGACTGAATGATGTACGTGGCGGTTACGGCAACATCAGTCCGACCACCTTCCGACAAACTAAAGGATTGCCCAGCTACGTCACGAGTGCAAAAGAAGTTAGGCGTTGTGCTTGTTACTGTCTGCCCATCAAGCAGAGTATCAATCCTAGCCATTATGTTTTGCGCTCTTGCCATGCTTACGGCTCCACTTGCAGTATCCCACACGGTCACTCTATACCCGCTGTCTGTTAGGAATCTTCCATTGCAAAGACTGCGTTCAATAACAGTCTGTGATGTAGACGAAAAGACAACATAAGGCACTTGTACTTGTTTACGGCTTACAGGGTCAATCTGTGGAGCGACACTATTATAGATGCCCATCTGGTAACCATTAGGCTTATTGTCAGGAGCGAGTAACTCAGCAAGCGTTGCATCGTTGCTCAGTGTCTCGTATATCCATTGATCTATTGTCGGGATTTCGTACGACATTACTGACCTCGTAAAACGTTTCTAAGCGCACGAACAAAGACTGGTCTAATAGCCATGAGCGCCGGTTCCATGAATGGTCTAGCAGGTACAGAGTTGCCACCCTTAGATGTCCATCCAAGCTCAAGCGGAACTGCGTACTTTGCATCAGCCTTGACCGTTGCAGATACACCCTTGCTTCTATCTAGTTGCATGGCGTGGGTGATGCTGTTAGCAAGGAATCCCGTATCGCTGTTAGGTGGTGAACCCGGAGGGCTTGACCAGTGAATCTTGTCATCACCACGCTTTGATTTGTATTCCTTGTAGTGTCCACTGCTCATCGCAATACTGGTTTTAGCGTTGCCTTCAACGTCTGCCGCAGCTTTACCCACAATCATGGTTATCTTGCCTAGATTCGCCTTGTACGCATCTAGACCAGTGGTCTTGAGTGAGACAGTAACATTCACGGAGCCAGAACCTCAATCTCAAGTGGGCCAAAGCGCCTCACCGTGCTTGACACCGTGAAAGATACCGTTAGCCTGATATCAGCCGCTGTCGGATAAGCCGCAGGATTCAACACCGACAAGATGCCTTGTGCGCTGTATTGCTTCGTAAGCGTCACGCTCCCACCGCCAAACGAGTAACTGGATCCGGTAGCAATGTTGGTAAAGGTTGCACCAAGAGTACCTGTCGTGATGTCCACAGGGCTTCCTAGTTCGTCAACCAAGCGGACAACATAGGAGTGCCAGTCTCCGACCCATGCGGAGACTTGCACGACCTGCTGAGGGTCTTCAGTCAAATCAAATATTATTGCCATCAAATATCCCTCACATAGATGCGCAGTGGACCGAATACCTGCGTATCGCTTGCACCCGTTGTGCGTGTAATCGTTGCAGTGTAAGTGCCAGGAGTGTTAGTTACCGTTGTGTCAATCGTAAAGGTTGCTCTGCCATCAGCTGCATAGGTTGCCGTACAGGAGTAAGTGTCAACCAAGGTAGCACCAGAGTTATAGACCTTAGCCGTTACTGTTGCAGACGTGATGTCAATCCCTGCGCCGTTGTTGTCTACACACTGGATATCGATGCCGTGCTGTGCGCCCTTCTGGATGTCAAGCGGATCAGATGCCCCTAAGCCATCAGCCTTGACCTCAAAAGGACCCATGCGAACAAGAGCGGCTGAGGTTACAGGAGTCACCAACTCGGCGTTGACATACTGTCCAAATGACCCAGCAGTTGTATGATTTGTTCGTAGCTCCTCCCACACGTTTGACGGTATGTCTTGCACCTCAGCATCAATACCGTTTGTGGTGTTATCAATCTGATTGACCACACCGCCAAAGGTCGTAGCATCGCCGTATCCAGCAGGTGAAGCACCCCACACAGCAGATGCCGTCTGCGCTTCCGTCAAGCCACCAGAGGACAGTTTGACCGTCATGACCGCACCGTTAGTACCAGACGCACCACGTACAACTACAGTGACATCGTCAGCACCAGCCGCCAAAGCAGCATCAGGGATGTCGAGGCGATACACGCCCGGCATGTTGGTTGCGTCAACCTCGGCAAAGCCACCAGCAGTCCACGCTTGTGCGATTGTACGGGCTACTAGAGGGATGCTTACACTGGCAGTGCGTGTGCGGTTGTATCGGGCTGATAGACCGCTTGTGGAGGCTGTGAGGCCAGTAGCACCGAGATACAGTTCGATGGACTGTGATGTGCTTCCGGGAGCGATTGTGATGGTTGATGCGTTGCGCTCGGTTGGTTGGTATATACCAACACCACCTACAGCACGATAAGTGGCAGAACCAGC
>Ga0075459_1000143_pt1 | contig 10321 bp, 4 predicted proteins | sample DEB3_08_DNA_2_FD_76333 | JGI IMG/M metagenome (GOLD analysis project Ga0075459, IMG submission 76333) | Aqueous microbial communities from the Delaware River and Bay under freshwater to marine salinity gradient to study organic matter... | ecosystem: Environmental > Aquatic > Marine > Coastal ...
AAGTACTCGTTGCTGGCAACTAACCAAGCTGTCGTTCAAGAAGCCCTTCGGTACTTCATTTGCTTTGAGTCTCATACGGTTATTGAACTTCAGTCTTACAGTGGTGGGCCTTGGACTCAGGTGGACAGCTATTCCTCTTCGGGAACTATCCCTGTTCCAGACCCAGCAAACTTCACTTTCTCTCCCCCTCTCCAGAGCTACTACGGGTATTTTGAGAGAAAGAGTGTTAGCTATACTTCGAGCATTATCACGCTTTATGATGGGTACAGACGCAAGCAACGGTGCAAGCTCTACTATCGAGCCGTTTCAAGCCAGTTGGCTCCTTTCGGGGTAATCGCGCCTTCCACTTTTTTTTCTCAGGGTCAGGATGTTGGCTATCTTGTCTTGAGGCACAAGCAACGGCAGTTCCTTTCTTCCGAAGTGTCTCCTCCAGACATAGCTCCAACCGTAACTGTGACCTGCAACGATCTTTCGGATGCCTATTTGGGGTACTATGGCCAAGACTTTGAATACGCCTACTACCCTCTTCCGTACATCCCAGCTCCAACTCCAGACCCCACTATCGGTCTTAATTTCACCTTTTCTGACCAAATATCCGATCTTACTTCAAAAATGTCCACCGACACCATTCCGTGCTGGTAAAATCTCCCTTTGCCACCCCCCTAGAAATAGGCTAAACTACTCAGAATGACCTCAAACATCACAGTTGCAGAAGCCCGAGCCTTGTTGGCTCGGTATGTCTGCCCCGAGGAGCCTGCTTCTCAGAAGTTCTTGGACTATCTGAATCAGGCTCGGGAGAGGATCATCAACTCTGGCAAGTGGAAGGGAATGACCTTCGGGGTCAATTTCGATGCTTCTTTGGGGTACATCACGCTACCGAGAGATGCTGAAGCTCTTCTTGGCCTGCATGTCAACAAGGCCATCTATGGCATTCAGTCTAAATGGTTTGAGTACATCGTTGGGGGTGGCGGCAAGCTCCCAGAGGAGATGCCTGCCATCGGAAGCACCATCGACATGGGTGATAACTTCGTCACGATGGAAGACCCTGCGGCACCTGCTCAGATCGTGTTCAAGACCACCGTCAATGACGATGCGGGTCAAGAAGTCGTGATCTACGGCAAAGATGCTGATGGCAACGATATATACGACTCCAATGGGAACCTTGGAGAGACACTCCTGCTGGCGGCTCCGTCTGGTAGCGTGATGACTTCGGCTACCTTCTCCAAGATCACCAGCGTCTTGAAGCCCTACACCGTTGGCAATGTCGAGATCTACGCTTTTGCGCTTCCGACCAACACTCTCCTCTCCGTCTATCAGCCAGGGGAAACCTCTCCTCAGTATCGCCGCTACCGTTTGAAACTCTACGATGATGACATCGTGGTCACGGGAGTCTGCAAGCTGAAGTACTTCCCATTGGTATGCGAGACAGAACCTCTTGTCCCTGCCAACATTGGTGCGCTCAAGATGGCGCTCATGGCGTTGACCTACGAGGACGCCAATGATCCTGCCGCCTCTGACGGCTACTGGCAGCGTTGCTACTCCTTGCTCAACCAGCAGCTGAAGGAGAATCGAGGCGCTGCTCGCTTTGTCCCAAATCTCAAGTTCTTCCCTTCTGGAGTGACCTCAATTCCACGCACAATCTAAGCTATGGCTTCTCTTTCTCCATTTACTGGGTACACCCCAATCGGATCTTCTGCGATGCAGACCAGACCAGTTGGTCGTAGCTCTTACGACCCAGAGAGACTTCTTGAGAGAACTATCCGACAGGCGAGAACTGCTGGAGAGGCTGCGTCAGCGGCTCTGAGTCGAGAGGCTCTGCAACAGCAGCGCAAGCAAAGAAGGTTTGATGACATGGGGCAGCAGATTGCTGAAGAGGTTTTTGCTGACTTTTTCAGAAATCAACGAACTCCTTCAATGACTGGAGCTACTGTTGCAAAAGAATCAGCAGCTGTTGAAAGGTTGGCTCCAAGACAGCAAGCTTCGACCCCTGGCTACAAGGCACAAGCAGCTTTTTCCGCTATCCAAGGTGGCCAGACGCAAGGTCTCACAGCTGGATGGGCGAATCCATTGTATGGTGGGGATACTGGAAGCCGTGAGAAGAATGTGGCTCAAGCCATGAAGAGCCCCGAGTTTACCAAGATCATTGAGACTTATAACCGCATGGCAGCTGGAACTGGAAAGATGATGGATGCCAAAGGAAACATTGTTAATGCCACCGAGGTAGGGAACAAGCCAGCCGTTGTTCCTGGTCAAACGATGGAAGAAACGGCTGATGAAGAAAGTGAAGACTAACTCCAAAGACTCCCATGACTTTTCAAGAAGCTATCGCCCTACAAAAGGCCACTGGTGCTCAAAATTTGATCACGCCTGAGAACGCTGGTCGTATCCTTGGTCTACAAGCCCAAGAAGAAGCTCGCAGACAGCTTGCCTTGCAGCAGGGTCGTGCCGCTATTGAGGAAAGGAAAGCCCAGCAAGCAATGGAGCAAGGACAGACGCTTGAGACTACTTCTCCTGAGCGTGGTCGCGAAAGGTTTGTCTTTGACGCCCAAGGCAATGTTGTTGGTCGTTCTACTTTTGGAACTCCGCAAGCGCAACGAGCTGTTACCTCTCTTGGTATGACTCCAACTGGGGCTATGACTCCAGAAGAAAGTCAACTTCTTCGCCAGTCATTCCGAGAAAACCTCAACGCTGCTGTTTTGGCTGACATGGCCAGAAAAGATCGTGCTTCAGCTGCACAGACATTTGGAAGAGCAGAAGCTATTGCAGAAGCTCCAGCGGTTGCTCTTGCTCCCACTCCCGCTCCAGCTTCGGTTGCCCCAGCAGTGAAAACAGCTGCTGCTGCCCCAGCTGTTTCTGCCCCTGCCAAAAATGCAGAAAGCTTTTTGGCCGAAGCTGCCAAACTTTCTGCACAAGCAGCTACAGAGAAGGCAAAACAAGAAGCCGCTGGAAATATCAAAGCCGCCACAGATGAAATCCAAAAGATTCAAGCGGAGTTCCAGAGCGGAAAAGGAAAGCTGAGTCAAGCTGAACTAAAGAAGCTTGGTGAAAAGCTCGCCAAGGCAAAAGCTGATCTGCAAGTTGCAGGCATGCCAGATACAGACATTGAAGCCTTGATTGGAAGCTACATGAACACCCCAGAGAAGTTCGTGCCAAAAGGAGTTCTACCAAAGCTTTCTTTTGGAACCCAAGCCCTCACGACTGGACTCGGGGATCTGTTTAGGAGCTACATCCAACAACCGATCAAAGAAAAGATCTACGGGGAAACAGAAGCTCAACCTACTTCTGAATTTGCTAAATTCCTCCTTGAGCAGCAAAAACTTCGCGAACTTGGACAATAACTATGGCACTCTCTGACCTATCTCCCGAAGAGCTTCAAATTGTCCAGAGCACTCTCCTGGCCCCTCCTCCAGCGCAGTTCACTCAAGCGCAAAAGGAGATTTCTCCCGAACTCCGTGCTCTGGGTGAATCTGGCTTTCTTGGTGCTGGTGGTAGGTTTGTTCAGTCATTGGCCAAAATGCAGGATCAAAGAAAGATGATGGACTTGGCGAACAGGGCTGCTTCTTTGACTGGGTTGGAGCCCGACTTCAACGAGCAAGTGCAGCGATTGGCTCAAGCAGATCCTCAGATGTTTGCCACTGCTCCTGTCCAACAGGCGCTCAATGTAGCTCAGTCTCGATATGAGACCGCGAGAAAGAAGGCTGAAGAGGCGGTGCAATCTCAAATGTTTGGGCGACTGATGAGTTCTCCTCAAGCTCAGATCGAAGAGTTCCAGCGTAGCGGAAGTCCGTTGGCATATAAGTTTCGGAATGAGGCTGAACAAGCACTGAAGGCTGTGGCCGAAAAAGACACTCTGCTTTCTCAGATTCCAGAGCACATGAGAACTGGGTTGGAGACAAAGAATCTTCCACAGATTCGTTCTACTCTGACCAAGTACCAGAACACGCTGCCACCTGCGCTTCGCAAAAAGCCTCTTGAGGATCAACAAGCTATGGTTGAGCTGGCCAAGAAGTGGAAAGCCATCAAGCAGACGGAAGAAGGCAAAGAAGTCCCAGAAGAAGGGTTTGCCTCTGAGCAGATCAAGGAAGAGCTTACTGGCTATTTCTTCACAAACCCAGAAGGAAAGACTGTAAGTGATGTCTCGATTGAGGCAATTCTCCAAGCAGCCCCAAAAGTCACTGGTGAAAAAAGCAGGGAAGAAATGGTCAAAAGGCTTCAACTAGACATTGAAAACAGATAGCCAATGGGTTAGGGTAGCCAGATATGGCTTCCGAACCCATCATGTGGTCGGAGATTGAGCGCAGTCCCCAATTCTCCGAAGCAACTCCAGAACAAAAGCTTCAGTCCCTCGATGAGTGGACGAAAGGAGCTTTGAGCCTTACGGAAGACCAACAGCAACGAGAGCTTTTTGAAGCCTTTGCTGACCGTGAAAAGCGGAAACTCCTTGGCGAGGAAGTGCCTGATGTGAAGGTCAAAGACTACCTCCCGATCTATCGGGAGCGCAAGCGCCAAGAGGCTGTCGATCAACAAGGCCTCTTGAGTCAGCTTGGTGGAGCTTTGGCCACAGGAACCGAAGAAGTTCTCACTGGACTCAAAGGTACCGCCGCAGCCTACACTGGCGACACAAAGGCCTTGGCGGAGTCATTGGCTCAGACTACTGCCCTTCAGCAGGAAAAGCAGCTGGCCAAGACCACTGAGGACATTGCTTTTGAGAAAGAGCTTGAGCAAAACGCCAAGGAATTTGAGCAAGCCAAAGGCTTTTGGCCTACTGCCAAAGAGCTCTTGGACTACGCAACCATCACAGCCAAGAACCCTTCGGCGGCTCTGAAGATGGGGCTGAGTTCCGCTCCAAACGCTATTGTCTCCTTTGGTGGTCAAATCCTTGGTCGTGCGGCTGGAGCCGCTACAGGTGCTGCCCTTGCAGGCGCACCAACCCTTGGTGCTGGGGCTATACCTGGAGCCGTTGCGGGTCTTTTTGGAGGTGGCATGGTCACCAACGCTGTCCTTGAGACTCAGCCTCAGATCTATGAATCCCTGATCAAGGCAACTGAAGGGAAGGCAGAGCAGATGGATGCCAACCAGATTCAGAAATTGATCGAAGAGAAGCCCGAAATTGTTTCAGAAGGGTTGAAGAAAGGAGCCACTCGAGGAGCTGTGATCGGTGCTGTTGAGTCCCTTTTCACCAAGGGAGCTTCTCGTTTGCTGTCAGTCACTGAAAGAGCACAAGCCAAGGCAGTCTCTCAACTTGCTAAGAATGAGGGGTTTGAGACGGCAGAGGAACTTCTAAAGAAGAGTATTACTGACAATGCTCTGAAAGACAAGATCGTGGATGTTGCTGCCAGAGCTGCAATCCCTCTGTCGAAAGCTGAAAAAGCAGCGAGATCAATTGGAGCAGGCGCTCTTGGCGTGGTTGGAGAGGGTGCTGGAGAAGCTGCTGCAATGGCGGCTACTGGAGAAAAACTCGACCCTACTGCAATCTACCAAGAAATGCTCGGTGCTGGTGTAATGGCAGGTGGTGAGGTTGCTGTCTTGCGTGGTTTGGAAAAATCTGCTAGTGTGCTCCAGAAGTTGGACAAGGCTCAATCCCTGATTGATCAGTCAGCTCCTGTGGCTCCTTCAGCCGCTTCCGCTGCTCAGGCTGTCGCCAATGAAGCCGCCACTGCCTCGGCAGCAAGCATTGTTGCTTCTGCTCCTGCTCCTGCTGATCGGGCTGCGGAAATCCAATCTAGGCTGGCCGAAATCGAGAAAGAGTTTGGCCCACGCCAAAAAGCGACTCTTGCGGCAGATGGAACACCGTCTTTCCAAGATGCCAGGGTTAACACCACCGAGGAAGATGCGCTGCTGAAAGAGCTAAGTGCGTTGAATCAGGCCCCTGCTGTTGCCCCTGCCGTTAGTGCAGTTGCCCCAGCTACGGCAGTCGCGGCTGTTTCGGCTGGAATTCCTGCTTCGGCACCTGCTGAGTCTATTCCCTCAAAGCCTACCGTATCCATCGCAAATTCACCATCGCCAAACTTGGTTCCAAGAGCAACTGAAAACGCACCGCCAAGACCTGTCCGTCAGACAGGAGAATCACGGGAGCAGTTTGTTGCTAGGCTTGATGAGTGGGATGCAAACTATGCAAAGACTCACAATGCGGATGGTACGCCTTACCAACCAACTGTCCTTGATGAGACTGTTGGGAAAGCTCTTGCGGCCCTCAAAGGAAAATCTTTTGATGATAGAATTGACGCCATAGGCTCCGACATTAACTTAGAAATGGGTTCATACCTTGCTCAACTTCTAAATGATGGTTGGGTTTGGGACGACGCCACAGGTCGAATGGTTGATCCTCAAAATCGTGGAGAAACTCCAATCGAAGCCCTTGCACGCATCAAAAGAAAAGCTGCTACCCCTGTCGAGGCGGTCACTCCTGATCCGTTCTCAACTACCCCACAACCCCAAACCACACCAACAAATGCCCGCCAAGTCCAAGTCCAAGAAGCAAGTGGCCTTCCTCCTGTCGAAGGTCAGCCCTCTGTCCAGCCGCCAGCAGTCCAAGCTCAAGAAGGAGCTCCACAGCGGCAAGGTGAAGGTCAAGAAGAAGTAACGCAGACAGCCCTCAAAGCTGTCGCCACCAACACCGCCACCCCTGGTCAAGTTGCTTCTTTGGAGCAACAGGGGCTGGCGCGTGTTGTGCGTGGACAGCCTGTGATCACAGAGGCTGGCATTGCCAAGATGCCAGAGCAAGATCGCCCTGCCCTTACCGAGGCCCAACGAGTTGCCGAGATCGAAGCGGCTCCAGAGACTGCTCAAGGAGCTTCCCCAGCAGAAACCAATGGTCAAGCACAGGATCAGCAGACTGCTGCTACAGAGCAGCTTCTTGGTAGTGTCGATCAAACTGAAAAGGGAGCTCAAGAAGAAGAGCCTCCAACTCAAGAGCAGATCGCCAAAGGGCTTGCCTATGTTGAGTCGATGATCGCTGGGATCAAGGGTGTCGTAATTTATGACAGGTTGGAAAGTCTCTTGGCTCGAACCGATCTCTCAGAAGATGAGAAAAACGCTCTTCGCGAAGCAAGAACGCAGGCCATTTACAGCAATGGACGGGCCATTATCGCTACTGACAAGGTTCGCAAGGGAACTCAGTACACCAGTTTAGACAAGGCCATCGCAGCGGTGGTGTTCCATGAGTTGATGCACTACGGTTCCGATGTACTTCGCAACAGCCAAGATATGGCTCCGATGTACAACTCTTGGGTCAACATGCTCAAGGAGAATGTCACCGATGCCATGATTGATGGCTTGGTTACCAATGCTGGATATGTTGGTTTCGCTGACTGGGCCACAAATCCAGAAAGCAAACTCCGTGCAATGGAGGAAATCTTTGTCCGTCAATTGACAGATCTCTACAATCGCAAGGGAAGCTTGAGTCTCCAAGAGGAGAGCCTTCTTCAGCGGTTCATGAACTGGATCAAGAATGTCGTCAATACTGCGATTGGAACCGACTTCAAGATTGGGATTGACGACAAGATCCTCAATGACTGGGGTCGCAAGTTCATTCGTGCAGTCTCGTCTTCCGTGAATGTGGCCAACGCCAATTCCAATGCTGCGATCATGCGCTCATTGGTTGGGGCTGGGTTTGTCACTCCAGCAATGGATGCCGAATACCTGGCAGCAGTCGAAGCTGGCGATATGGAGAAAGCGCAGCGCATGGTGGATGAGGCCGCTAAGAGGGCTGGGTACACTGTGAAGGCTTGGCATGGCACTTGGCAAAACGACGAGGTTTATAACCGCAGGGGACAGCTATCCATCAACACCCCATTCACGGTGTTTGACATGGAAGCGGAAACATCAACAAGCACGCCGATCAGGAAGCTAGGCTTCTTCTTTGGAAGCGACAGGGAAACGGCTGAAATTTATGCCCAATACGCTGGAGCAAAAAAAGTCGGAGGGGAGCCGCGAGTAATCTCCGCCTTCCTAAACCTCGGGGATTCAAAAAAACTGCCATTCAGCGTAGCGAGTGAATTGATGAATTATGGCAACCTGCCAGAGCAGAAGTACAAGACGAAAAAGGAGGCTGAGAAAGCGTCGGACAAGCTGAAAAACAAGCTTGAGACACTCGGTTACAACTCAATCATATTTTCGGAAAACAACTCCCCCGTGGAGCTTGTCGTCTTTAATCCATCACAAATCAAATCCGCCGATCCTATCACCCGTGATGACGCTGGCAATGTAATTCCCCTGTCTCAGAGATTCCAACAATCTTCTCCAGACATCCGCAGATCTATTGACACGATCCTTGGAGAGACGCCAACGCCAAGAATGGCCAATGATTTGCTCTCTACTTTTGATGAGGAAGAGAGGAAGGAATTCGATGAGTTCATCAAAAACAACCCGAAGGCTGGCTTTGACAAGCTATCTCAGTTCATTGGCCTCGAACAAGGTGGTGAGTTTGGACGAGTCGAGAAGCTGGCTCCTCTTATTGATAGAGCAAGAAACTTCCTTGGATTCAAGGTCAACAAGAACAACAATCCAATCGTAAACAAGGAAGCCACTGAAAAGGCCTACCAAGCCGCGATTGATTTGATTCGTCCCAACTCCACTTTTGGAAAGGACTACCAACTTCGCAATGGCGGAACAGAGTCTGCTGCCACAGCAGTGCTTCAGATGGAGTTGGCCAAGTATGCCTTGGCACTCGCCAGAAAGGGCGACCAAAGACTCTTGTCGATCCTTCGCAAGAACTGGAATGGCATCATGCTCGGTGCCTACATCACCGCCACATCTGCTGGTCGAATCCTCAATGTTCGCTCCAAGTATGTCAGCGAAGTCTTGCGGACAATTGATACAATGTCCAAGGAGATCAATAAATCTGCCATTCAACAGTTGGAGAAACTTGGGCTTACCAAGGAAGGAGCTGCATCTGTTTTGGATAGGCTAAACAAAGCCGTCAAAGATGCACAAGCCGATGAGAAGACTCGCCAAGAGTTCATTGATGCTCTCGAGAAAAAACTCAAAGCGGCACCTGTTTCTGGTGGCACCGAACTGGATTGGATTGACTACGGTCTGAGGGGTGTAGACAGCGAGTATCTCGCCAAGTTCAGAAGTCTCATGGAGTCCATTAAGAAGGCTGGGCTGATTAGAAAGCGCCGAGAAGAGATCTTGGCGGCTAAAAATGGAATCGAGAATTCCTTCTTTGATGAGATTCTTGGAGGAGTCCCAGAAGACCTTCCAACAGACATTGACGCTTTGGACTCAATGCTCCTTGAAGAGGAGTCCAAGATCAAGGATGCCCTTGATTCCTTGACCTCGATGGAGACGAACAAGCGCAGGAGTAAGAAGAAGAAAAAGCCTGCTACGCCAACTACTCCTGGTGAGGCGGTGTCTGACACCGCTGCAACCGATGTTGCAGAAGCAGAGGATGACAGTGAAGCTGACAAGGCCGCACAGAAAGTTCTCGAAGAACTCAAGGACTTTTTGAACCGTGAGTACGGCAAAGAGGCTCCTGAGCAGACGGTCTACGATGTCATCAAGGAAAGGGTCAAGATTGCTATTTCCAATCCAGACGGAAACCCTGCGAATGTGTTTCGTAAAGACCTTGAGCAGGCTTTGAGCGGTTTTGACATCAAGCCAGAATTGCTCGAAGACTTGGTGGCCACCTCTTACACTACCTATGCAAGGTATGTCCAAAAAGATGCCGAGAGAATTGCGGAGAAGTTGGTAGCAGAAAAAGTTGAGAGAGGCTCGCTCCTTCCAAACGAGGTTCAGCAACTTCGCGATGTTGTAAAGCAGGCGATTGCAAACAAGGACAAGCTCACCAAAGATGCTTTTGATGCCAAGTATCTTCCTCTGCTCAGTGGCCTTGGAGTTGAAGATGGCACTGCAATTACCATTGTGGATGCCGCCTTCGCCAAAAACCAAGAGGCTGCTGCAAAATCAGAAGAAAACCGAAAGGCCAGACTTCAAGAGGATGCCAAGGCTTTGACAGACTCTCTTCTTGGAAAGGCTCCAAAGAAAGTTCCAGCTGCCAAGGTCGAGAATTTCCGCACGGTTGTCCGTGATTTTCTGTCGAATCCCTCAAACCTTGATGAAGCTAAGTTCATCAATCAGCTTTCTACAAAGCTTCAGACATTCGGCCTCAATCAACCAGAAGCCACAGAGCTTGCCAGAGCCGCTTTCAAGAAGTCAGTTGAAATCCAGCAAGACAACCTTAGAAAGGCAGAAGAGTCTTTTGACAAAGGTGTTCAAGGTATTCTGGATAACCTCACTGGAAGTGCTGTTTCAAAAGCAAGCACTGCACCCACTATCCTCGGCCAGATTAGAAAGATCATTGGCGATGCGGTGAAGAATG
>Ga0075459_1000148_pt1 | contig 10172 bp, 11 predicted proteins | sample DEB3_08_DNA_2_FD_76333 | JGI IMG/M metagenome (GOLD analysis project Ga0075459, IMG submission 76333) | Aqueous microbial communities from the Delaware River and Bay under freshwater to marine salinity gradient to study organic matter... | ecosystem: Environmental > Aquatic > Marine > Coastal ...
CTCGTTCCGAAGAACCGAAACCTGGCTAGCAATGCCATCGGAATAGTCCGAAGGCGTCAGGGTGCATTCAGCAGGATAGGACATGATTACTTATGATTGAAGTTACCTAACGTATTGTGGTGACTTCACATGGCACTTTCAGGTGCCTAGATCCATCACCGGAAATGAACAGGGATGCGGATGCATCAATGCTCGAACTGTGCAGGAATCGTAGCCTGCGCGGTTCCCGGCGAATGGAACTAAAGTTTCCGCCTTCGTTTGGACTAGATATGACGGTCGGTACTAGTCCAGACTTTGACCGTCAACGTGATGCGATAACTAACTTTGTTCTTTTGTCAAGAACTTTTTTGGCGGACGTTCCTTGGGGTGGCAATAATGTCGTATTGCAGATTGCTGAAGAACTTGCCAATAATCTTCCATTCGTAGCCCAATTGGCGGAGTTGCCTGAGCAGAATGTCAGAATTGTAGCCCTGACGCTCCAAGGCACCTTTATTGACTTCCATCAGGATAGCGGGCTTGAAGGTAGTAATGGTCTTCATGGCTCCAGCGATCATCCTTGGCTCATAGCCCTCGATATCCACCTTGATGAAATCGCAACGACCTTTCATGTCGTCCATGAAGGAGTCCAAGGGGGCGAGCTTGATATCCTTGCCTTCGCTTAGGTGGGAGGCTCCGACGTTGGGGTCTAAGTTAATGGAGGCTGAACCGAAGTCGTTGGAAAGTCCTATGTTATGAATCTTTACCCATGGGCGTGTGGCAAAGTTCAGAGCGCAGCATTCGGCTACATCGGGATTAGCCTCAAAGCCGATAACCGTACCTTTAGGACCTACCCAAGTTGCGTAAGTCTCTGTATGGTCTCCAATTGAGGTTCCGCAGTCGATTACGGTACCTCCCTCGGGGATAAACCGACGGAATTGGTCCAATTCATGGCGGGCATGGTCCAAACGCCTGTCGTTCTCCACCCATCGTGATAGATGAGTATCCTCTTTCATGACATAGACTCCGAAATCGGTAAGCTTGATGTTAGGATTCATTTATAAGGCGGTTTCTGACGCATTCTAGGCCATCCATCGTTTTTATGCCATGATACCAGCATGGGTAGAGATCTTGGCCGTAAAGGGCATTAGATGGGTCGTTAAAGCGTTTTGGAGCCCATAGGTAGTCACAGCCCTTCCATGGGTTATGGGGCATACCCAATTGGTAGTCGCTCCAGATCAACTTGGAAGGGTGGGCGACTGGGAGCATATGGTGGCGAAGAGTGGCATCCCAACCGCCTTTTACATCAGGCCAGAAAATGCCCTTGCATCTCTTCCAGAAGTTAATGGAGATCAAGCAGTTTCCATTAACGTGTTCGATTCCGGCGTCTTGTTTCTTTAGCCAGCAACCTGATATTTCCTTACCGCTTGTCCTATACTCTTCGTAAAGTTCTGATATCCAAGTCTTTCTGAGCGGAACGCAATCCGCCTCGATGAACATGACGGCTGTAGCTCCAGGAAATTTGCCCTTTCTGAAGCTATCCACGCAGAAGAGGTATGACTCCCCAGCCATCTGGTTGGGGCCGTTTGGCCATCCTGTGGCCTTGCGGGTGGTCTTGAACTTAGTGATCTTGAACTTCTGGGAGGCGTACTCAATGGTCTCCTCGTCAAAGGTTCCGTCAAATCGGCAGGTTACCAGCAGGTACACATCATCCCGCTTGGCAGGCTCAAGATCTGCCATCAGCCGCAAAAGGGCCATGGCTTGTGGTTTATCACCCTCCCAGTGCTGGACGTTAAGGATTAGCATTGAGGATTTCCCTGATTCTAGCCATGTTTCTATTTACTCCTTCGTATGACCACATTTGGGTCAGAAGGGACTTGGGGTCGGCAGCTTCTCCTGAATTTCCGCGATCAATCAAACAATAGCTCTCGGGATGCCGATCTACAGCATATGAGCCTAGAGTATTGAATTCTCCGAAACCTTGAGGGAATGAATTCTTCTGCTTTAGTGCAAAATCTACAAAAGGCGTTTGATGGACAGCCTCGATATGTTTCCTTACCTTGGGATATAACCAAGCATGATGGATTGCCGGATGACGGCACATAGTCTCATAATTACACGGAAAGCGAAGCGCATCTTCTGTTACTGATTTCCAATGGTAACGTGGAAGATGGTACTTTTGGACAGCCTCATATGGCTCTATTACTAATACCGGTTTTCCTTTGGAGATGTAAGATTCTGGACTAAATGGAGCATGGAACATGCAGTCTGGGTCCATGTGCAAAATAAGATCCGTATCAGGCATGAAGACATCCGCGTAGCACTTCATAGCCAAATGATGGACAAAACCCTTTTGGGGGTATTCCAAAAACCCCTTTACCCTGACAGGACATTCAGGGGTTCCAAACGTTTTTTCAAATTTACGGAACTTGTCAACGTCAACCGTTGGAACGACAATGCAGATCTCGGAGAATCCTGATCCAAACTTCCTAATGGATTGGAGGGAATAGTCCATCCATAGGAGGTCTCTGGCAAATGTGACGTAAAGAATTCCAGTTTTCACGAAATAAAAATCATCAAAGTCGTTGGACCCACCCTAATAAGATTCCAACGCTCGGGATAGGGTTCGGCGTTTGGATCAATAAGGATATCGGCTTTTTCGCAATGGACCACATCATTGCATCGAGGTCCAAGCAATCCATGAAGCTCATCGCGCAGAATGCGAGCCTCCTCTGGCGTCAATGCAATCTGCTTGTCTTTAAGGACTAGGATAAGTTTTTCCAGTTTGATCAATGAGGAGTTTTCCATTGGAGTTCTTCAACTAATAGTTCGCAGGCCTTTTGCAGGGTTTCTTTGTCGTCCTTTCCGGCAGCAACATGAATCCTTCCATGGTTCATGGGGTCAAACCACACGAAGCCGGTTGGCTCTATGCGTCCGTAAATGCCAAGTCTCCTTGCCGCCATGCATATTTGACCACAGAAGGCATATTGTTCTTCATCGGTCATTTGGCCTTTTTAGGCCTACCTTTTGACTTGGGCTCGGGCTCTGAGGGCGGCAGCGGAGTCGGAGCGTTCTCGATGAGAATTTCAAACTTGGTGGCATCAATGTAACGATGGCGAAGGGCATTGGCTAGCCAAGGATCAAGCTCTGTTTCCCATGGATCAGACGCCAAGATGCGGTTATTGAACCCACCCATGATATGCTCTATCACGGAGTTTGAAACCACGAATCCTCGTGGAGTTCCCGTCTTATCGCAGATCTTGCAGCCAAAGGCCATGTCGATCTTGTTGAGGTCAATGAAGGCGGCCAGATCGGCTATGCCCTGTCCCACACGAAATGTGGGCTTGGCTACCAAGCAGGCGCCCGCCCCAGGAATGAAGCTAAGATGGGCTCCGACTAGCTCCCTGAATGTGAATTTGGTTGGGCGCTTAACCCATTGAATGCCAAACGTCGTGGGAGGAGGAACATCGCCAGCTACCGTGATTCTGGCAAATCTAGATGCCCATTGGTCGATGGTATCAAACTCCTCCTTGCCATTGGTAGATAGCAGGGGAGTGAGGGCAAATGAGATCTTTGTTTTCTTGAGGCGAATTTCGTTCATGGTGCCAAGTGGCGTTTGCGTAGGAAGCGGTATGCCTTAACTAGAATGGTCGGCACCTTTCTTACAACTACATTCCCACCAATAACTTCAGGAACATCGCCCCAAAGTACTCGCACTCTGACGGGTTTGTCATCGTGAGACAGCACGTTTACCAATCTTACATTGATGGTCTTTTCATCGGATTGATCCGACCAATTGCCGATGTCGATGTCCGTTTCGCTTCCGTGCCAATAAAACATTACGCTCTTTAGGGTGATATTGTGGCTTCCGCCCTTGATCGTTACCCCGTATTTCCCCCTCGGCAGCAGCTTGGTGTCTTTGATGCAGATGTCGCGGCAGTAGCGATTCATGTCCACGCAATCCTCCCTTCCGCCCCAGATCTCGCAGTTCTTGACAACAACGTACTCAGCCTTGGAGAACTTCAGGATATCGGAATACTCCAAGCAGTTCTCCGGCTTGATGATTTCGTTCTCGATGAGAACGTCCTGACAATCGGCATAGCTGCGGTAGTTATAATCGGACATGTTAGTATTTGGTGTTTACTGGGCCGTAGTTAGTTTCTCCGTTGTGTAGACAAATGAGATCAGTATCCAAGTAGGTCTGGATTCCGATTTCCTTGGCCCTTCGGCAGAATGAGACATCCTCACCTATGCCTACCCTGATTGGGTTGAAATATCCCTTCCAGAGGTCTTCCCGATGGGATTGGCATTCAGGGAACTTTCCTTCAGCAATGGCGGAATCCAATTCGGCGAACACGCTCCTATGGATCTTCATGAATCCGGTTCCCACCCATTCTTCCGGCTTGAGACCCTTATGCTCCATGCGGTGCAGTTTCTCGTTTTCTTGGGTGGAGGTGAAGCCGGATGAGCATTGGGCTTTTCCGTTCTCATGACGCCCGAAGTATAGGGCCCCGACGATTCGTTTGTCGGCGGGGTGGCTCATGATCCTTGAGATAGCGGTTAGCCCTGCGCGGGCATTGTCGATCCTGGCCCCATACCGCCCATTGAATAGGGCGGCTGAGCCGCAGGGCAGGATCATGTCGTCGTCCACGAATATGAACCAGTTGGCATCCGTTTTAAGGGCCTTGTGGATCAGGATATTACGCGCTTCGTGGATGACGGTACGCTTCTCTTGAATCATCCCTATCTTCTCGGGGCCGTACTTTGCGTAGTTGGCGAATAGAGTGAAGTGGGTATCGGCGGAGAATGTCCGGTAGACGGGAAGTAGCATTATGACATCCTTGCCTTCCCAAGCGGTCAATTCAGGCTCGTTATTCTGGCCGGAACACTCAGCTAGTATCTTCTGCGCTGCCGCCAATGATGGCTGGAGCTTTCCCGAAGACCATTTGCTGATGATGGCAGGAGTGGTGCCGAAGAAGGCGGCGGCCTCCTTGGCACCCATCTTGCCGATTCGGTCAAGAATCTCTTGCTTGAGATCGACCATCTTATTCCTCGTTTATGCTCTCTCCGCGAGACAAACGATCAAACGCTTCCTCAAGGCTGCGAGGGCGCTTCTCGGTTGCCGTAGGCGCCGAAGCATTGCTGGAGACGGATCCTGCACGGGGAACGCTACGGGAGGCCCCCTTGAACTTATCCAACTCAGCCTGCTTGGCTTGCAGTTCGGCACGCAATGAATCCACCTCTCGCTTCAGAGAAGCGGTGTTGCGGCGCTCGTCATAATAACGGACGGAATCATGGACGATCTCCAGCATTCCGTTTAGATCGGTCGTGGAAACGGCTTTCTTTAGCAAGGAACGAAGCTGGGCATTGTACCGGTTGTGTTCCTGAATGGCCTGCTTTTGTTCAGGAGTGGCCTTAGAGGGCAATTCCTTGTCCTTAAGCCAATCGCTTTGCTCAACCTCGGATTGCCATTTCTCGACGGACTTGCGGGCTTCCTCGATTTGACGCTGCTGTTCCGCTTGCGCTTTCCTTCCCTCCTCATCGCGCTTGGAAAAGTACTCCTTGGCCTTTTTAACCTGATCCTCGTAATGAAGCTTCTTGGCGCTCTGGGTCTGGATTTGATCCATCATCGCGGCCTCGATGGCCTTGCGCTCCCCGAGTGGAAGGGCGTTGACGATGGTCTCTGCAAGCTCAGCCATGCTCACCTGACGGGTACCTCCATCCTCATCGGGAAGGGTCATGGTATTGTTTGAGCTGGCGAAACGAGCCCAACCGCCTTCATTCTGGATCAGCTTGACCAGTTCATCCGTGGCGCCGCGCTTCTTGAGGTGGTCCACAATGGCTGACTCTTGGGCCTCGATGCGGGTATCAAACTTCTCTCTGAGTTCTGGGTCATTATCCAACTCATAGCGACGGCGGTACATGGCCAGCTCATCTAACTGGGCCTTGACCTTCTCATCAGTAGTGGGATCCGACGACTTTACCGTGGAAAGCTGCTGTTCGAGTTCAGCGAGACGCTTGGCTTTCTCCTCGGCTTGCTTTCGAGTCTCAGTCTCACGAGATTCAACCTCCTTGATCTTGGAAAGGAGCGCATTGATGCGCTTGGCGGTTTTCGGCTTGTCGTGGGGAAGGACCTGAAGCTCTTCCTCCGAAACGTCCTCAAGGGTATCCTTTTTGTCCTCCTTATCGGCAGCTTTGGCCTTTTCGGCATCCTTCTTCTCGAACATCTTTCGGAGGGAATCGCGGGACACATCCTCCTCCTTGGCAGGCTCTTCCGCAGCGGGTTTCTTATCCTCAAGCTTCTTGTCTAGATCGGACGGCTCGCTTTTTGCGGCAGGCTCCTCCTTTACGGTCTCTGCCTTGGGCTCAGGCTTGGCTTGCTCGGCCTTTTCCTGCTCCACTTCCTTGATGGCCAACTTGGGATCCTCTCCCTCCGACTTGGCCTCGATCATCTTGTCAAAGATGTCGGAAAGGGTCTTTGCTCCCTCGCTAGGAGAGGAGTTGCCCTTGTTGTCGAGAATCTCGCTGGTCTCCTGCTTTGTGATGATCGTTTCGTCGGATGGCATAACTTAGTCGTTTGAGGGATTTATATCTTTGAGTGGTTCAACTCCAATAACTTCTGAAATTTGATCCAAGCAGTCGCGGTAGCCTTGGGCGCGTCCCGCCTCGAAGATCATTTCATCCGCGGATGCTTTATGCACCGAGGGAGCCTTTTCGCGGAGGATAAGCATACCTTCGGTGCCTGCTTCTGAGAGCAGGAATTTTCTCCAACTCAGTTGAGTTGGTTTAGTTAGTTCAGTTGCCATAAACTACACCATCGGTCCTTCTGGCATGGGAATCCCGCCAACGGCTTGAGCCTGTTGGGCTAGGGCCGCCTGTTCCTTGAGTGCATTGATCGCATTCTCAACGGAGGCGATGAAGGACTTCTCCTCATTGATCTGATCCTTGGGAATGGTCTTCTTGGCCACACCCTGCTGCCAATGGGCGGCATAGTGCTGGAGTCCGATCTCCAAGATGGCAGGCTGCATACCACCCTGTACGGCTTGGGTAAGTACCGGCTTGAGCGTCTGCATATGGACCCAATCATTGTCGCTGGTGACGACAGGAACGGGCTGGCCCGTAGCCAAGGCGGCGTTCTCGAGGATCTGCTGACGCTGGGCGGCAAGCATGTCATTCTGGTCGCCTTCGGGTAGAACCAAGGAGTCAACGAAGCTCTCGTCGCCTACGCCCTCTGCCATGTAGCGGGCGGCTACACTTTGACGGAAGAGGGGGTTGTTCATTACGTTGGCCGCGAAAGCGCCGCGCTGCTGTGCCTTGAACTCCGTGAAGTCCATGACTGACTTGACGGGGAATTGCGCTGCAAGCATAGCGATCTCTTCCGGCGTCAGCTTGGCCAGAAGCTTCTCAATGGTTTCACGGGCGACGGGATCCGGAGAATCTGGATTGACCAGACGCTTGGTGATGGTCCGCATCAGATGGGCGAACTGGATGAGCCAATTCTCGAGCAGGGCTTCACGAAGCTCCTTCTCCTGAGCCATCGAAGCATTGATCTGGGCGGCCTTGATATCACTCGCCGTCATCGGAATCGGAGGGATAAAGGCTCCGATCTTCTCCTGAGCGATACGGGTCATCTTGGTATCAAGGGCTTCATAGCCCATGACATCAGAAGTAAGGCCTGCGGTATTGGCCGAGAACTGGGCTCCTGAAACAATAACGAACTGGTCGTTTACCAGCTGCTTGACATCATTGATGTTCTTGGCGTCGGGAACCTGAATCTTAACCTTATTGGTCAGGCGGATATTGTCGATGGAGTCGCAACGAATCTTTTCGACCTGAACGGCAAGATCGTACAGGATCTGGCCTACGCCCCAAGCACCGTGGACGGTGCCATCACCATAATCGAAAACCATGGTGTTGACCACATCGTCCATGGATTCAAACTGATCAAGGCTCTGGTAAAGCATCTTCGAGTCGTCCACAGGAGAACCGACAGAAGTGGGAGCCACGGCACTTTGGTTGGAAAGAAGAACATAGTGGGATACGCGACCAGTTGTCTCCTTGGCAAAGAGATGGTAGGTGCGGATCATCTTGGCACCTTTTGTGTAGCTGTAGCCCCAAGTAGCCTGACGGATAAGCTCCTCGTAGGAACGGGCTTCTGGATAGGTTGAATCAACCGGAGGCGGATAGGCCGCATTGATGGCGGCTACCACATTGTCCACGTTCCATTCCGTGCGGCCAGCCTCTACTGAGGAGCGCAGAAGGCCAAGAAGCTCGGACGGCTTGTAATCGTACTTGGCCATGAAGAACTGGGGCTCTTCCATGACCTCCGTTCCCTGAGGAACAAAGCCCTTGTCCATCCGCATCAGGGTGGGGCGCCACTCGTACTCATCAAAGAACACGTTGAAACCGAAACCAAAGATGGCTACCTCACGGGCAAGCCCTCGGATATAAAAGTTGAACTTCGGCCAATTCCTTACGGCATCCGTGATGGTTTGGCGGAAATGCTGGGTTTTCTCGACGCCGTTTGGCCAACCGGGAGGCAGTTCCGAAGCAGTAAGATACTTTGCCGTCTTAATCGGCATGTAGAAGCGCGGGATGACTTTGCCGCACTCCGAGGCAAGGAATCCTGTGGAGATGTTAGTCTTCCAATCCTTACCGGCATCCTTGAGCTTCTTTTGGTTGTAGGGGCGTTCTCCATTGAGCTTGGATGTTATTCTCGCAGCATTTAGGATGCCCTTCTTCCAATCAGAAACCAATGTGTCGCATACCGAGTATGCTTGGGCCGCATTGCTGATTGTCCTGTTCTCAACCGTAAGCTCTGGGCTCACGATTGGCGTGTTTCCGACATCGTCGTTTAACACGTTATTAGGGGAAGGAGTATAGTCGGCCATGGATTTTCTGACCGACTATCCCCACATAATTAGATCAAAATCAAGCTAAATCGTCATAAATCGTATCAAAATCGCTTATTTTAGCGCAAAATAGGGCGTTTTCCTATTGTTTGTGGTGTGGAACTGGCAGGAATCGCCATTAAACCATACCGCAACTTCGGCCTCATCCCCATCCCCAAACCGTTGCTTATCAAGGACAGCCTTACCGTCTGGGGCATCAAGCCATTCGGCTATTTGCTCATTATTGGGCGGAATAGATTGACGGGCCTCATCTAACTTACGCTTCTTCATCTTGTTACGCCACCATACAATCACATTGAATGCGGCATTGGTCAGATCGGAGGATCCGGCTACATCTGACTTGCTGGGGATGGCGTGCTCGTTGCCGTTCATGGTTTTACGGGAATGAGCGACTAGGATAACATGGGCTCCGGTATTATTGCAGAAGCTGGTGAGCTTGTCGGCAAAGGTTCGCTGGGCACCGAAGTCGGTAGGGTCTAATCCGCACTTGAAGAGGGAGTCGATGACAAAGATGTCGATTCCATGGCGTTTGCGGGCGTATTCCATGGAATGCATCAGGCGATCCACGGAGACCGTTCCAATGCAATCTAGGAAGAATACGGAGTCGTTTAGCCATTCAATGCAGGACTCTATCTCTTGTTTGGAGCTTTCCCGCTTGGCTAGGGCGCAACGGGTCATGTTGTAAAGGGTCATTCCTGGCTTTATCTCCAAGGATGCGTCCATGACCTTGCAGCCCTGCTGGACTAGGTGGAGCATGAGCTGGTTAAGAGCTACGGTTTTGCCGCTTCCAGAGAACCCCGACAATACCGTGAACTCGGCTTTGCGGACCCTCCAAGGAAGGGCCGGAAACCAAGGGGTTGACCAACCGCGCTTGCTCCAGTCGGTCGTGTAGTACTCCATAACCTCGGAGGTGTACTCGTTGGGCTTCTTGATCTCGTCCAGTTCTATGGCCTTGGCGGTATGGAGGCACTTCTCGAAGTCCTCCTTCTTCATCCCGTCAAGAAGGCAGTCATTGGCATCCTTCTTTGGCAGAGTTACGATGTAGCACCGATGAAGCCCTAGTCTTTTGCAAATCTCTTTTGAGCAGGCGATTCCGGGTTCATCCATGTCGGTGCTGACATAGATCTTCTCGAAACGATCAAGCCACTCCCAGTCCAGATCCACCCAATCGAAGTCGGATACCCCATTGGGAATAGACACGGCGGGAATGCCCACGGAGTTCCAAGAAAGGGCATCAATCTCGCCTTCGCAGATAACCAAATCAGAAACGGCTCCTCCGATCAG
>Ga0075459_1000151_pt1 | contig 9952 bp, 27 predicted proteins | sample DEB3_08_DNA_2_FD_76333 | JGI IMG/M metagenome (GOLD analysis project Ga0075459, IMG submission 76333) | Aqueous microbial communities from the Delaware River and Bay under freshwater to marine salinity gradient to study organic matter... | ecosystem: Environmental > Aquatic > Marine > Coastal ...
CCATGAGATACTACTGCTATAATGAATATGATCCAGATCATCCACAAGCAGATGACACTGGCGGATACATTGTAACTATTTCCGAAGCTGAAATAAAACGGACATACTGGCCTTATTGGTATGAAAGAATGTGCAAGAAGTTTGGTAAGACCGAAGTCGATGCCAGGTTTAGTTTTCAGGATTGTTTGGAAGACTGGATAATTGTCAATTGGGCCTGGGAAGATAAACATGACTGAGGCAGAAGAAGACCTAAGCAGCCACTACCAAGTTCAAGAGTCCCGTGTCATTTTACACCCTGCGTATTTCAAACCTGTGTTGCTGACCCGTTATGGGTGGGCCAAACGTCAGGGATTTTTTGGCGAAAGGGTGCGATGGTACAAACAAGAAGTCACTGAAATCAAGGAGGATAAACGTGACTGAAGTAGTGAAAAAACGATTTGATTTTTGGTTATCCTTTGCGACACTTCTGTATGTTGCAAATCTGCTTGGCTGGATGCTTTGGTTTATTTTTTACGCAAGGGGAGAAGGATGACTGAACAACGAACACAGATTGGCTGGTGTGAGCGTGAAGAAGGCTTCTATAAAATCTATGCGCCTGTGAAAGGTCAGATTGTTTCTCATGCCTTTATAATTTGCAAGTATTGTAATCATACAATCTACCATTGCATGGGACCTAAGTCCGATGCAGTTTGTTTTACCTGTTACGACCTTGAGGCGGATCTAAGATGAGAGCTATTGTTGAAGTTCAATTAGATGAATATACCAATGACTACTTTATAGAATTGCCTCCGGACATACTGGCCGCTGCAGGACTTGAGGTGGGCGATACTGTGATCTGGGAAAAGCTTGACGACGAATCCTGGACCATAAGGAAGAAGCATGAGTGATATTTGGAACCGTAGAACGGAAATAGACCGAGCCCGCAACAAAAAGATGAAGGAGCTCATGGAAGAGTATGACAAGACCGTCTATTATCCTGCCAAGAATGCCCTGATTGCAGAATGTGCGAAGATTGGACATCGAGGCGGAAAGTATCATGACAATGGATTTGGTTGGTCTTGGTTTTATTGTTCGGGTTGTGGTGGTCGTTACGACATAACTGGTCCCAACGGAGAGAAAAAAGATGAATAGACCGCCTTTCGCTGGACCAGTTACATTTCTGGGCGGCAAGTCTGGACCCATACCTGGAGCCAGATTCAGCATTATTGGCGTGCCCTGGGATGGAGCTGTCAGCAATCGTCCAGGCCAGAGGTTCGGACCCCGAAACATACGTCTGGCTTCAACCATGCTAACACAGGAAGAACATCCAAGGTTCGAAACTGCGCCCATTACGGATCTGGAAGACCTGGGCGATGTTCAGCTACCACAAGGCACCGAGGATGCCCATTCCGTTCTGGAAAATGTCATGACCGCCTTGCTGGATACTGAGCCCATTATCCTGGGCGGTGATCATAGCATAACCCTGCCCATACTACGCAGGGTTCAGCGTCGTTACGATCAGATTGCACTCATACATCTGGACGCGCATCATGACAACTGGGATTCAGTCTTTGGTGAACGAGTCAGTCATGGAACCTGGCTGAACCTGGCCCTGGAAGAAAAACTAGTGGAGCCAAACCTGGTATTTCAGTTGGGCGTTCGCAGTCCCAGTAAACCAGGATCAAACAAGGATCTGGCTAACTCCGGTGGCCATGTCTGGACAGCTCGGGAGCTTTATAGACAACATCCAGCTCAGATTGCCCAGGCTATACGTAATCAGATTGGCGATATTCCATGCTGGCTCAGCCTGGACATTGACGTTCTGGATCCTGCCTTTGCTCCCGCGGTTGGTACGCCCGAGGTTGGCGGCCTGAGTACGGCCTGGCTCCTGGAGTTCATGGAAGAACTCGTGGGCATAGACTTCATTGGCATGGATCTGGTCGAGGTTTCAGATCCAGACCCAACACAGATAACAGCTCTGGCCGCGGCTACTCTGGTCTGGACCTACATGGCAATGCGCATGACCTACTAGGTACTTGATTTTATTGCTGTTTTTCTGCTTGACATTGCGGCTCAAAGGTGCTAGTATTAAGGTATGATAAACAAGGAGAACCAAATGTCGAAATGTCCTCCCTGCAACCAACGTTGCGCTCAGGGTCGTCTTTGTCCAGGACGCGAAATTGGTTGCCCACCTGATGTCGACTCTGTTGTTGGCGCAGGTGTGGTTCTTATTTTCTGCGTTACCCTGGTCTTACTTGTAGTTGGAGTTATCTAATGTACACTGTACAAACAACCATTAGTGTAACCGACTGCAAGTGGCAAAAGGAATTCAATCAACTTTCCATGCCCTGGGAACAGGTGTTCCCACCCGAAGTTCGTGTCATTAGTCCTAAAACTGGCGACAGCAGAATCTATAGAACTCTTGCGGAATCTGATCCGCGCCAGGATCAGGATGGCTGGGACGGTGTACAGATGATCTACAGGACTCAGGGGCCAACCAACTTCGCAGATTATCTGGTACTGTACTATACAAGATGAATTTTTTCAGACATTGCTGGTACGTGCTTCGGTATGGCAGTTGGAGCTGCGGCCTGGAATGGTCAGGGCGACGCTGGGGCGTGCACCATGCCTATTATGATGGCGATATTGTTACAATCTGGATCTGGGCCTTTTGGGTCTGCATAACATACTAGGAGTTATAACATGGAAACTGAACCGACATTCAGTAGGTTTGATTTTGAGCAGCAAATGCTAGAATGCTGGAATGTTACCAAAGACATCAGGACCGTCTACGAAGGCGTTTGTGATTCTAGTCCTCCAATGACTGAAGATCAAATTTCTAATGCTTTGCTTGGACTGGAAACTTTATATGAATTAAAATTCAATAAGTTGTGGGCCATGTTTGAGGAAGGTATCCGCGTCAAGAAAATTCTCTAGGAGATTATCATGGGTTTGGACATGTATCTGAAAGCCAAGGTCTATCTGAGCTACAATGACGAAGCTCGTCAGAAAATTGCTAAGTTGATTGGGCACGCTGAATTCGAAGTTACGCATGTCGAACTTGAAGTGGGGTACTGGCGCAAGGCCAATGCCATACACAAGTGGTTTGTTGACCGCGTACAGAACGGTCAGGATGATTGCGGTCAGCATTTTGTTGCGGATCGTCACCTAGAAGAGCTGTACAATGTCTGTAACCAAGTTTTGGCAGATCCCAGCAAGGCATCGGAGCTGTTGCCAACACAGTCTGGATTCTTCTTTGGCAGTACTGAATACAGTGATTGGTACATGGATGACATTCGCGACACCCTGGCTATCATTAGCCGAGCTCTGGAGATGCGTAAAGATCCAGGTGTCGAGATTCACTATCATTCCAGCTGGTAGGAAACAGCATGTTTCGGGCCATTGTCCACCAGGTCCTAGCGGTCGTTGTTCTGGCTCTGGGATGTCTGGTACTGGCTCGTTGGGAAGTTGCGGCCAGTATTGTCATCGGCGGTGGCTGTATCATTATGCCCAATTTGCTGTTCGCCATACGACTGTCAGCCAGTCAGGGACGAGCTCCCAGTTCCTATCCCATGGTTTTTTTCGTGGGCGAGCTCGTGAAGCTGATAAGCACCATGGGGCTCATGTACCTGGCTGGATTGCTGATTGCCTGGCTAAACTGGCCCGCCATGATTGCGGGCATTGTACTGGCGGCCAGTGCTACCTGGATTGTTCCCATGATTCAAAACATCAATAAAAACAATGATTTAGGAGCTTGACAAACAGCCTTGGAGGTGCTAGTATTAAGGCAGAAATAAGGAAATCATATGGAACTTCTAGTAACCTGTCGTGATAGCCGTAAGAGAAAATTCCTGAAAGCCATAACCTTGGAAGTCACCAAGATGCTGGGCATTGATAACATGTCCTCGGCTCTTTGGGTTTCCGTAGAGGCCAACGATGATGGTACTGAGGGCAGCTGCATAGATATGCGTAGCGTTAGCAACACCATGGTTGTAACCCTTCGCACAGGCCTTAGCACCGAGCGTCTGGGCATAGCCCTGGCTCATGAGCTAGTCCATGTCAAGCAGTATGTACGTGGTTACCTCCGATCTGGAAAGCGTGGCTCTAACGTCTGGATGGGCAAGAAGTTTACTGCCAAGACGCCTTATCTGTATCAGCCCTGGGAGGTCCAGGCTTTTGAGAAACAGGAGCTTTTGTTCCGTCGTGCCCTAGATAACGTTCTCAAGGAGATGAAATAATGCTAGATTTCCTTCAAACCGACCTGGGAGAATTTGCCATGGTCATGGTTGCCTATATCATAGGCATTAGCATAACTGCCTTGGTCGCCTGGCTTGTCAACGCCAGGGACGAACGTCAACGTCGGCGCGATCTGGCCGAGACTCAGCAAGCCTTGCATAAGGATAGCGAAACATGGTCCTGAATAATTTAGAAAACTGACATGCAACAATTTGCAGATTTCTTGTTTGAAACTCTGGGGTTCTGGACCACAGTATTTCTTGGTCTGGCACTCATGTTTTTCATGATCTTTGACATGATACGAACTGCAAAATATCTGGACGAAAAAATAAAGGAAGAACAGGACCATGATAAAGCTCCCTGAGCACATACAGGACATGATCTGGGAGGCAACAGGAATTGTTCAAGATCATCGCAAACCCGATGAGGCTCATAACATCTACTACTTCTTTCAGATCCATCAGATGGAACGTTTTATCCAACTCATTGAAGCCCATTACGCTCCCAAGAAGCCAGCCAAGACTCGTAAACCCCGAACAAAAAAGACAACAACGTGAACATCAAAGACATCGCTAACAAGTCTGGATATACCCTGTTTGATAGTCCAGTCTGGAAAATGGTTGCCGTAAGATACACTGAAAATATAATTCGAGCCTGCATGGAAGAGATCCAGAGTCTGGAATACCCCAGTGGTTCTGATGCAGGGAAACTTGCCAATGGATCAACCTGGTCATATGCTCTATCTACTGCCCAGCAAAAGCTCGAAGCCGAACTCAGTCAACTAAGGAGTGATAATGGAAAACCAAGCAATTCTAGATAAACTAATTCAGGAATATCATCTTGGCGAGATCCAGGATGATTTCACTGGATTTGAATATGCCAGTAAACAACTGAGCGAAGAGCTGGGCATTGACATAGACTCTGCCATGGACATGCTGGACGAAGAAATCGAACGTCGAGCCCAGCAAGAAGACATGACCGATTTGTTTGATTTTGGAGATGACGACGAAATCTTTCTGATGCGGTGATACATATACAATCAACTAAAAGGATGCTGTAATGAATCTTGAGAAGATGTCAACCCGACAAATCTGGGTTGAACTAAGCATGGGTAACATTACCTTGGATGAATTCGAAGAATGGATTGGAGCTGGCAAGACCGATGCCTATGAAGCTGGATACAATGACGGGCAGATAGTGGCAAACCAGCGTGGACAGAATTATGATTACACTCTGGGCATGCCAATTCAGCCCTTGGATACGCAATGGATCCAGGATCTAATCAAGCAACTAGACCCACAAACTATCACTAGTACTGGAACTACCCCCGCCGCACCAAGTGCACAGGGAGATCTTTTCATTACTTCAGGTGATGACCTGTGGAGTATTCCTTCATCAGATTCGGGCTCAGACAATGTCTCAGGAGACACAACCAATCAGCCAAAATCATCGGGACCAACAACAGGTAACAGTAATGGTATCTGGTTCAAGAAGCCCGATGGCATAAACTGGTCTGATCCAGGAACCTGGACCGTGCAAAATCTTGACAATGGTGATTTCAAAATAACATATAGGTCTGTTCATGGACACCTTCGAAGTCGTAGTAAGTAATGTTCTAACAATCTTTGTTGTAGCGGCTATCATTGTACTGATAATCAAGAAATAGTGCCTAAATAATAGGCACTGTAAGTCTTTGATTTCATTGCTGGTTTTTTCTTGACATTCTGGCGCAAAGGTGCTAGAATCAGTTCATGGATATCAAAAAGCCACGCAAAAAACGCAGCGACCGCCGCCACATCGTTTATCAGATCCTGTGCCTAAAAACTGGGCAACAGTATTTTGGTATCACGCAAGGCTGGAGAGAGTTGGATCTAAAGGTTCGCTTTCAGAAGCACATCTGGCGAGCTCTCAATGAAGACAAGGGCTGGCCCCTATGTAACAGTATCGCTAAACATGGCGCAGAAAATCATGTCTGCGACTTTGTGGAAGTAGTTCGTGGCAAGGCTCAGGCTCATGAGATTGAGCGCGAGCTCATTGCTTTATACAAACCAAAACTAAACCGTACAGGTAGAAGATAATGCAGGCGGAGTTCGTGGAGAACGGCTTCAGAAGCATGCTTCCGAAGAGTGTCGGGGTTCGATTCCCCGCGTCTGCACCAGTGAGGTGATATGAAAAATCTACAGAGTCATTTCAAAGTTCTTGGATTCACCAACGCTTCGATTTACATCGAAGACCTAGAGACCTCGGGTTGTTGTTCGGTCTGGGAGGATCGTGAAGCAGTACTGAGCCATCTCAACGAATACTATCCTGGCCGTCATGTGTATGTCAAAACCCTCACCAATGATGGCACTATTCCTGTCTGGCCTGAACTTGTCTAGGAGTTGATCATGGACCATCTGATCTGGTTTGTTCTGAATGGCGCCCTTTCTCTTTGGTGCTGGAGAATCGGCAATCTTAGTTTTGAGCATGGCCGTCCAGGCTGGGGCTGGGCCAATGTTGCTGTAAGTGCCCTGAACGCCGCTACAGCTCTTTGGCACCTGTATCTGTTCCTATCACCTCCCATGATTGTTGAATGAATATTGGAATCACAGGCACCCGATTCAGCATAACCGATCATCAGCGGTTCATGCTGGAAACCTATCTAAGCACCTTTCAGGGCATCTGTGAAGCTGCTAAATTTCAGCCCGTGCTCCATCATGGTGACTGTGTTGGAGCCGATATAGCTGTTGCTGAAATTGCACGCAATCTGGGATACAGACTTGTTTGTCATCCACCTGTAAAGGACGAACTTCGTGGCTTCTTTGCCTCAGACGAAGAGCGTCCAGCCTTGCCTTATTTACAACGAAATCGATGCATTGTAGAGGAAGTCAAAATACTGCTAGTAGTGCCACGTAGCATGGCCTGGGAACCCCGAGGTGGGACCTGGTACACACATGACTACGCGGTCAAGAAGAAAGTTGATGTTAGAATTTTCTGGCCCGAAATATCCGATGCCGCCAGGCTTGACTTTTTGTAAGTAATCCCTTAATATCAGGTTTCCAAAGGAGATGAAGATGTCTGAACAATTTGAGATTACAGTCAAATGGCAGAACAAGACTCAGGCCGAACTTGCAAAAACCATGTGGTACAATTGCAAGTCCATGGAAGAAGTCAATGCTCTGAAAGAAAAATTCGGATTCGACGCCGTGTTTGTACACATGGTCCTAGCAGCAGAAATTCTGGACCGCAACATGGATACAAACATCAGTAAACCACTATTGGATCAGATTGCCGAAAGATCCAAATGGTCATCACCAGGAGATCATGATGCTTGAACATCTAATTCTTAGCCTACTGCACATGGGTCTGAATACCCAGGATATCATCCAGGCAGTAATGAACGAAATTCCCGAAGTCGGATATGTACAGGTTCTAGACGCTATCAACAACCTCAGGAGTTGATCATGCTTGAATGTGTATTAGTTGGTGATCATCTTACCAACGGCATACAAAAATACAAGAATGAATGCGTGCAGATGACCCAGGAGACCATCAGTAGTCTGAGCTGGAATAAAAACTATAAGTTTGATCTGCAATCCAAGATTGTAGTAATCAGTCTAGGTACCTATGATCCTGTATCCTGGGATCGAACCGTAGAGAACGAAAGTCTGCGTGAGCTCAGCAAAATGCGAGCTCAGGTCCGTGCTGAACGAGTCTACTGGCTCATACCAATCACCAGGGCCGAGGCCGCGGACGCAGTTCGTACTCTGGCACAGCTTTACAATGACACCATACTCATGGTTCCAGGTGCTGAACGCGATGGTGTCACACCAACTGATCAGGCATCAGAGATACTAGCCAACCAAATCAAGTAAGGATATATCATGGACGAAATGCCAGAGTTTGACAATGCCGACGAAGCCAGTGTAGCACGAATACTGAATCAGGCGTTCTCAAAACTTAGCATGGATTTTTTGGAGCTTGGAGTTGATCCTCTGGTCGTAGCCTCAGCCATGCACGTGATCAGTATCAAGCTCTACGAAGAGGTTATGGGTCATGAAGATTTCCTGCGGTTCCTTGAGTTCGTGAAGGCTCAGGTCCAAGGGCGCGGCGATCCGTTGTCCACAACCTTTGCTGGTTCCAACGTTCCTCCAACATTACACTAAGGTTTTAGTGGAGAATCTATTGTGAGTAAAGAAAGAGACAGCATTGATTACATAAAGGCTGGTGCGTCAGCAGCGCGTGCTCAGGCTCAGCTTCGTATGGCAGGCGCCATGGAAGAGCGAAATGAAATTGCCAGGGCCAGAGAGCAGTTGGAACGCGAAAAATGGGAAGCAAAGCTCGAAGCCGAACACCAGGCATGGTTGGATTCGCATCTTACTCGCGGACAACAAGCTGAACTTGAGCGTATGTGTTATGAACAATTGCCTGAAGTATTCGCCATGGACGAAGCCAGAGATTTTCACGTTAGGCAAGAATACTTAGACTCACTGAAAAGCTCAACCCAAAAGGGTCTTGAAAGACATGGCCTTGCAGGCTTGTGGGGTACCTCTCTTTTCTTTTTGTTTGGGGCCTCCATAGGATTTTTGGTTACTATATTCGCCAAGGTTATATGATTATGATACACGATCGATTGAACAAGATACGCGCAAGTATGCACGAAGCGGTTGAGTCTAAAAGAGTAGAACGCGACTACGCCGATGCCTGTTTAGACATTGTGGAAACAACAGAGCAAGAAATTCTTTCCAGGACTCAACCTTTGGACGAAGATTCTATAGCAATTCCGATTGTTATAGGACTCGTTGTTGGTGCAATTGCTGGCTGGATATTTGTAGCCACCCTTCCAGTTTTCTAGAGGCGAATAAATTATGAAACCAGGAAGATTGATACTAAGCGCCGCAGTGGGAACTATACTTGCTCTGGATGCGATGACTTCATTTTGGGTCTATCAGGTGTATAAAGGCAATTTTGAAGAACAACAGAAGGCGTATCAAGTCAACCTTGACAGACAGAGTAAAGAGGAACTACAGAGGAGACAACAGGCTCAGGAACAAGAACAAGCACGAAGAGCAGCAGAACAACAGTGGTTGAATGATAATCGTGCCGCTCAACAAGAACAAAATCGTATTCTTGCCGAACAATCAGCAGCAGAACAGCGTAGATGGGAACATAGTGTACAAAACGGGCCAAGAAGAATTGAGGCAGGTCCATCACAACCGTCTCAGGGTCTTGCTGGTAGGGCTGCGGTCACTCAACAACAATATAATGAAACGCGAAGCCTTCACAAATTAACACCACGTGAAGAATGGTATATGGCCTGTAAGGCTCTAAACCCCAATGACCCCTGTGAGTAACTCATTGATTTTCTTGGAGAAATAAAATACCCCTAGGGCTTGACAGGTCTTTACAAAGGTGCTAGTATTAAGGTACGATGAAAAAGGAGATTGAAATGAGCAAGTTCGGATACGTGATGTCAGTATTTTTCGTGATCCTCACCCTTATTGTTGCCTTTGTCTAAGGAGCAGAAAATGCGTCTAGCAGATCTTAGCCCAACCGAACAGCGTGAAGTCCGTATGTACGGTGTCACAGTCAAGCACATGCGTGAGGCTGTTGAGGAAAGTTTGACATTTCGTCACAGCGGTCCTGCCATGATGGCTGCTAGCCTTATGAGCGATGCCCAGGAAATGCTTGCCCATGACAACGGCGGGTCATATGATATTATGATTGTTGAGGATGTACGTCAAACCCTCAATCGGGC
>Ga0075459_1000156_pt1 | contig 9768 bp, 13 predicted proteins | sample DEB3_08_DNA_2_FD_76333 | JGI IMG/M metagenome (GOLD analysis project Ga0075459, IMG submission 76333) | Aqueous microbial communities from the Delaware River and Bay under freshwater to marine salinity gradient to study organic matter... | ecosystem: Environmental > Aquatic > Marine > Coastal ...
ACGATGCTGCACATCGTGGCAGGCGTCGCGCTCGACCTGCAGCGCGGCTACACGATCAGCGAAGCGCAGCGCGAAGACCTTCAGCGCATCGCGCTCGACAAAGCCGTGTGGCTCGAAACCACCCGCATCCTGGCGAAGCTCAACAAGGCGGTGCAGCCGTGAAACACAACCGAAACACCTACCGCGAATGGGAGCGTCAGCGCGAACAGCAGCGCAAGCGCGAAGACGCGATCTGGGGAATCATCATCGTGCTGGTCATCGTCGGAGCCGCGATCGCCGTCGCCGTGCTGGATTTCGCGCCTGAGCTGACGCGCTGAAATTGAGGATTGACATCGGTGCGCTGAACGAGTAACATCTTCAGCGCACCAACAGGAGCAAAACATGAGCAACATTTCCATCATCTCGCAGATCAACGAATACACCAGCATCGCCAAGACGTTCGCCGAATCTGGCCTGTTCGCCGATTGTCGGCAGCAGGCGCAGGCGTTCGTGAAAATCATGGCGGGAGCGGAACTCGGCCTTCCTCCGTTCACGGCCATGAATAGCTTTCACATCATCCAGGGGAAGGTCACCCTGGCGGCGAACACCATCGCTGCGCGCATCAAGGCGAGCGGACGCTACGATTACCGCGTCGTCGAGAAGAACGCGAAGAAGTGCACGATCCAGTTCTTCCAGCGCGGAGAGCTGATTCACACCGAAACGTGGGATGACGTGCGCGCGAAGCAGGCGGAAGTCAAAAACATGGCGAAATTTCCCGACGCCATGCTGTTCTCGCGCTGCATCTCCGCTGGCGCGCGCGTCGCCTGTCCCGACGTCATCGGCTCGTATTACACGCCCGAGGAGCTCGGAGCGAACGTCAACGAAGACGGTGAGGTCATCATCGGTGACGGATCAACACCTGCGGCGCCGTCTCCCGCGAAGGCGATTCCCGCTGCTGACGTCATCATCGAGCAGGTGCCCGCTCAGCCTGCTGCACAGCCTGCTGCACAGCCCGTTTCACCTGCTGCGTCTGGCAAGGCCAGCGACGCCGATCGCGCACGATTGATTGCGCTCGGCAAGCGTTACAAGGAGCTGAAGAAGGTCGAATCGGATCCGCTCATCGAGCGCGCGAGAACTGCACTGACGAACGGCTCGAAGCAGCTGGTGGACGAAGCGATCGCGCTGTTCCGCGAAACGCCGTTCATCGACTAATCACGTTGTCATACCTGGTGCGTGCGACACCAGGTCTATTTATCAGGAGAACACATCATGACCGAACAGAACGAAACGCAGAACGATATCCCGAACATCTGGAACGACATCGCAAAGCGCGCGCTGCGCACCGGAGCTCATATCCCAATGGTGGAAGAGCAGTTCGACCGCGAGAAGGCACTGCATGGGCTGCACTGGAATTTCGACTTCAACAGACGCAAGAAGCCACAGGTCGTCAACAACTTCGCTCAGATCATCTCAGACGGATCGTTTGCGATCGGATCCATGATCCGCATCGCCAAAAACGAAACAGGCGAATGGGTGCTGGTAGATGGACAGCACCGACTCGAAGCGATCGTCAAAGCGAATGCAAACGTCTGGCTTGCCGTCGTCGTTGACGAGCGACTGGCCAACATCGCATACGCTGGCATTGACAACGTGGGAACGCTTCGCACAAGCGGCGATGCAGTCAGCTCGATCCTCGGCTGGACAACGAAGCGCTGGACAAATACGATCGGTGCAGCTTCCATCATTGCATCAAATTTCGCCCGCATGTATATGTTGAATGGTAACGATAAAAACCTTTTTCAGTCTGCAAATCGAAAAAACGAATTAGTCGCCGATGTGATGGCAAAGTACAAGGCCGAGTTTCTAGCATTCAGTAATGTTGTCGCAGACACTTCTTTTTTGAGAAGCCCATCTCTGGCAGTTCATATCATCGCATCGCATTACGATCCTCAGATTTTCTGGCCATATTTCAATGCTGCACTGAAGGACGACATGCTGGCCAAAAACTCGCCAGAGAAGAAACTGTCTGAGCTGAGGAATTTTTCAGCAGCGAATAGAGAAGACCGATTCCGCCTGCTGTGCTACACCGTGGCGTGCTGGAACGCGAAGTTCAGGGGAGATGAAATTCTCAGACTGCCAAACATCTTCACCGACAAGGAACGCGCAACGCAGGTTCCCAAAATCCTCGGCACGCCGTATCCGATGTAACCACCGAAGCCCAGCGTGCGACTGGGCTTCATCATTTCACATCATGAACAACTTCCAGTTCTTCACCAAGGAGCTCCTCCAGGGATATATCGTCACGTGCCGCGGCGACGTGAACGAAATCGCAAAGCGTCGCGGCTGCTCGGTTGTCACGGTCTACGGTGCGCTCCGCGATCACCAGCTGCGCGGGATGCAGCGCGCGGAGAAGATGCGGAATCGCACGATGCGCATGCAAATCAAGCACGACACCGACGAGCGCATCAACGCACTGCTGAAAGTGCCACGCAATGAGCCGCTTCAGATGATGGAATATCGCGCGTCTCAGCTGCGCATGCTCGCGCACGACGAAAGCGCGCCTGACTATTACACGCTGAAGTCGCGCGTGGATGACGCAATCCACAAGCTGCGCGAAATCGCACGTGAGCGCATCGCGAAGGAGCTGGGATGGAAGCCAAACGCCTGAGACGGATGTTGCAGCAGGCGATGAGCGCGCACAGCAGCGGGACGCCGAACAATCCGCTGCGCAATGTCGCGCTCATGCGGATCCGCCTCGGTGTGTTCCAGCTGAACATCGCCGACGGATTCCGATTGTGCCGCACGCAGGAGACGGACATCGACCAGGGGGACGAATCGCCATTCGGGGTTGAGATGGAAGCCATGCACCAGATCGTTCAAGCGCACAGCGAAGGCTACGTCACGGTAATGCCACACGAGGATTGTGTGCAATTCACCTACGACGACGGAGTCGAATACAAATTCCCGCGCTGGGATACGCAGATCGCCACCAACATCACGGACTACATCGCCGACATGGAGCCGCACATCAACACGCGCTGGGCTCAGATTGACGTGAAACAGCTGCGCAAGCTGTTCATCGGCTGGAAGCAGGACGAAGCCTGCTATATGCACATGAACGGCCTGCTACAGATCAAGCGCAGCGGAGAAGTCGTCCACGAGCAGCCGTGCGACTTCGGTGCGGAAGTGCTCGCCAAGGTGAATCCGCGCTACGTGGCGGCAGCGCTGAAGAGCCTCGGCAAGACTGGATACCTCGGCCTGCACGAGAATCGCATCTGCATCGCCGATTCCAAGAACGAATTGCCCGCCTACATGCACATCATCATGACGATGAGAGGGAATAAGAAATGACACTACTTTGTGACTGGCAGATCGCCGATCTCATCCGCGAACGCGAGATGATTTCTCCCGCTGCACTCAACCAGGTGCGCGAGAATGAAACGGGACGCGTCGTGTCCTACGGGCTGAGCAGCGCAGGCTACGACATCCGCCTCAGCGAGGATTTCAGCGTCCCGCAGTCCGCGTCGATCGGCGATCCCCACTTCCCGACTGGACACATTCCGCTTCGCTCGGTGAACGGTGCTGCGATCCAGATCGCCGCAGGTCACCACATCCTCGGCGTGAGCATGGAGAAGTTCACGATCCCGAGCGACGTCGTCGGTGTCTGCGTCGGGAAGTCCACCTACGCTCGACTGGGAATCGTCGTCAACGTGACGCCGCTGGAACCAGGATGGGCAGGTTACCTCACGCTCGAAATCCACAACGCATCAGCACGTCCCGTGAACGTCTATCCTGGTCAGGGAATCGCGCAGATCATGTTCCACCGTATCAGCGAGCCAGATACGTCATACGCCGACCGCAAAGGCAAATACCAGGACCAGCCGAACAAGCCCGTGGAGAGCAAGCTATGAAAATCGAAACACTCGTCAACGCAGCCGTTCTCGGTCTCATCATGTGGGGATGTATCTTCGTCTGCCTATGGGTTGCGATCATCGGAGCCGTACGATGAGCTACGCTCTCGTCGATATCGCAGACGCACCGCGTATCATCGATGTCTACGACACGCTGGTTGAAGCGCTGGCATCGCGTGATATGAGTTATGCGTATTACAGCCTGCACACGTTTCGCCTCGTCACCGCGAACGGCATCCAGCAGCTCGGCGGCGACGACCTAAAACGCGAACGCGCAGCGCGAAACGCGATCCACGAACGGCTCGCCGAGCAGCGCAAAGCGCAACGCGAAGCCGAGGAGCGAAACCTCCGCCAGCGATTCGCCGAATGAACGAAGAACAGCCTGCTCACAAGCAGGCTGTTTTGCTATACATCCCAATAGAAAAGCGAGAAAATAACCGTGATTGCAGATCCACCGGTGACATGTGCAGTCGTCAACGCGTCCGCTGTATTGCTGCTGCGATATAGGCGAATGACGTCGCTGTTTGAGTACAGCAGCCCATTGGTCGGATACGTCGTGAACCCGGAGCAGTTGGATATTGAAATCGGGAAATACGCTGGTGTTGCGTTTAGCGCATTGCGCGGCAATCCGGTGATGTAGAGCTGACCGCTTCCCGAGCCGATTGTCGGCGTCCCAACGATGTATCCATGCGCATATACCAGCGATCCGAATTTCGCGTAATATCCTGCCCGCACAGCTCCATACGACCACGTTGACGTGTTAACCGTTGCCCATTGAAAAGATGGTGTCCACGAAGTGCGACGCGAGCTCGCTGCACCGAGCAACGTTTCAACAGCATTGACCTCGTCTTGCAGATCGTTGATGTGCGACGCATCAATCGTATCTACGTTGTTGGTTTTGTTCGTGAATGTTTTTACGCTGGTAGGAAAGTCAGCTGCCATTTTTACCTCCACTCAATCACTTCGGCGTCCTCGGCTTTGTATTCGAGCTGTCCGTATTTGCCTGTTCCGTACGTATTCAGCGCAGATCCGATGCGAATAGTTCCACCATCGACAAATGCAGTTCCAGTCGTGGCGATCTTCAGCACGAGCGGCCCGATAACAGGCCCTTCTTTTCGCTCGACTGCACTGAGCCGCGCTTCCAGCTCGTTGATGCGCGACAACAGCGCGCGTATCAGCGTTGAAGTGTTATACATACAGCTCCATCGTCACCGTGATCTGCTCGCCGGTGTCGTTCGTGAACTGGATCGCAACAGCCGTTACTTTCTGGTCATACGATACTCCGCGATACGTCGCCTTCACGAGATCGCCGAGATCGTAGTGAACGCCGTAATACGCATTGGGAGCCTGCAGAGCTGAGAACGAAAATGATTCGGGCTTGCGGTTTTCGTACAGCGCAATTTGCCCGGCTGTCGTCAGTGCATCCGTCGTCGTGCTGTTCGTGGAATCAACGAACAGCTCGAAGTTGCGCGAGCCGACCAGGTAGTTGCCGCCAGTGGTGACAACGGTTGCGCGTAGCTCACCTTCACCCTGCCCGCCGACGATCGCATTCGTGCGCTCGTCGATGCGATTGTCCGCGAACACAGGGTTTGCCATGTTCCCGCGCTCCAGCGAGAAGAAAAGCGTCGTTCGCCTGTCTGTTCCCCGCTGACCAGCGTAGAAGCGAAAGTCGAACGTGGTGCCTGCAGTCTTCACCAGGTCGAAATCTCCGCCCCCGATCTGCGCGAGGAACTGCAACGTCTCCAGCACGTTCTGGTATGCGCAGCCGATCGATTCCAGCTGCCCGCCTGCTGCGTCCGCCTGAATCGTCACGGTGTAGAGTCCGCTCACCTTCCCGCTGCTCGTCGCCGCAACGATGCGTCCATCGGTCGTAGTCCCGCTCGACGTGCAGTTGTAGCTGACGATGTCCTTCATCACCGACTCAGTGCGACGCGTGACGAAGCGCGAGCGATTCAGCGTCCCGGCTTTGTAGGCAATCATCCTCCACGACAGGATGTGCAGCGCACCGGGAGCTTCGATGCTCATCGTGGTTTTCTCGTCCGTCGTCCATCGAATCGAGCGGATGATTCCCACGAAGTCGAGCGTCCACGACAATCCGATATCCTCGTTGCGTCGATAGACCTCCACCTGGTTATTGTGGACGACGTATGGGATCGCACCGTTCCCCTCGGCGAGATCGAACGTGAGCAGGCCCGGCTCGTTCACAACGCGCGTGTAGGCGAGACTCAGATAGTCGGTGATGACTGCCTGCGTCGCGCCTGCGGTGTCAACGATGCGGAGCTGATATTCGGCTGCCATTGGTTAGACGCCCACGCTCATCCAATACACCACCAGCGATCCCGTTTTCGCCGATGCTGCATACGCTTTGATTACGAACGAAGACGAATTAATATCTTTCACTGCGACGGTGAGCATATCGTCTAGGCTTGTGGTATCCATGCTCACGAAAACAAGCGGACTTCCAGAATATCCTCCGCCGGGATATGTAATCGTAACGCTTGCCGCCGTTGCGCTTGAGAAGCTCAGCGAATAGGATCCGAATTTCGCGTACGGCTGCCCTATGCTTCCGGAATAATCCGTCGTTCCAGGAACCTGCCAGACGCTTCCGTTTCCACCTTCGCGACCGGAGATGCCAAGGAAACTTGGTGCGCTTGCGATCTTCGCCCAATCGACGCTGGCGATCTTCGCGTTCGTGACGGATGCATCCGTGATGCTCGTCGTGACAACGGCATTCGCGGCGAGCTTCGCAGATGTGACAACGTTCGCCGCGATGCTGGTCGTGACGATCGCTCCTGCCGCAAGCTTCGCGGTCTCGACTGCACCATCGGAGATCTTCGCAGACGTCACAGCCGATGCGTTGATCTTCGCAGTCTCAACCGCATTCGACGCGATCTTCGCAGCATCGACAGCGAGCGCGCCGATTTTCGCGTTCGTCACCGCTCCAGCTGCGATGTTGTCTGCACCAACGATGCCCGTCCCGCTCAGCGTCGTGATCGTCGCTGTGCCAAGCGTCGCGTTCGTGATCGTTCCGCTTGACGTGGACAGCGACGACAGCGTAGTCAGACCGCTCGCCGAATCGATGGTAAGACGCGTACCAGTGCCGAGATTGATTCCGTTTGCGACTTTGAAATTGTCCGCGTCGCTGTTGTCCGATCCAACCGTCCAATACGTTTGCACAACGCCGCCGTCTGCGACGCGAAACTGCAAAAATGGATCTGACGATGCAGACGATGCGACCTGCATGACAAGACGTGTATCAGCCGATGATCCTGTATTCGGATTGGAGATCGTCATACCAGATGCACCGTTGTTGCTGTATTCGACAACGACGACGTCATCGATCGTCAGCGTGTTCGCTGCGCTCCTGCGCAGGTCAACATCCGCACCGAGACGGATGTCGCCTCCGCTTACGGTGAGATCGCCTGAAACCGTCGCGTTGCTCGAAACGGTTAACGTGCTGTTCAGCGTGAGCGGAGTGTTGAACCACCCGTATGCAGTCGGGCTTTTGACGAACGTTCGCTGATCGGTGATCGCGAGAACATTCGCGCTGTTCACCGAAACATTGGCGAGCAGGATTTCCCACGTCGTACCATCGGATTGCGTGAGCGCTGTCGGAGACGCCGATCCGTCCGAGCCTTTCAGAATCGCAAGACGAACAGTCTGCGCTGAATAGCTGCCGCGCAGAATGACGCGATCCACTCGGCTGCTCGGCGTTGAGTCGAGCGTGAAAAGCACGGCTGCATCGGTTTTGTAATATTTTCCGTTGACAATCGCTGCGCCAGATGCGACGCTCACCTGTCGAGTCACGCCAGTCGTTGATACCGCAAGACTATTGTCAACGCCGAATAGCACACCCTCAGATGAGGCGTCTGTAATCGCGATATCCTCTAGGTACTGGGAAAAATTTGCGGCTGTGTATCCACCACTAGTGCCATCCCCAGTCCCGTTCGTTGTCCAGAAATACGATACTTCCGCCATCTCGCTACACTCCTACCAGACGCTCGTTGTATACCATCTCAACGCGCGTCGTGCTATCGGCATTGCTGCCACTCAGGTTCACGGTATTTTCACCTGGCTGAAGGCTGAACGTCGCCAAGTCCGAGCTAGTCGTGAGTTTGCTCACCCAGTTCGTTGAAACCCCACCAGACACGAGATTCACGGTCTTCGTGCCATATGCGAGATCAATGACGACGTATTCTCCGACGCCGACGTTGTTGCCGGTGAAGTTCAGCGTATCGCCCGTCGTCTGATTCGTGACGATCGGGCTGTTGATGCGCCCGTAAATGTAGATCGTGGGGAACGTCTCCCATGCATTCGCGTTGCTTAGATCGACGCTCTGATTGGCGTCGATGACGCTGCCGCCGAACGTGAACGGCACTGGGAGCGGAAACGTGAATCCGCTGCCACCACCATCGTTAGCCCATGTGACAGTTGTCGAATCCGTCATGTACCACGTCGGATCAGCTGCGCGGAGCTCGAACACAGCGCGATGATGACCGAGTTTCCAGTCCGTGCTCGGCAGCGTCATCCCGCCTGCGTAGTGACAATCAATCTGCTTGCTCACGCCGTCGTACGTCCAGCGCAGAATCAAACCACCATTGCCGGGACGCAGCAGGCCGAGCAGCGCAGCGCGCTTATCGATGATGCCCTGCTCGCTGCCAGCATACGCGATGACGGCAAGCCGCATGATGCGCGGATCGAGACGAAATCCAACGTCGGTATCGCCGTTTTGCAACGGACCGCGCTGTGTGAGACGCCGAACATCTGGCATTCCGAATCCGTCGAATTCCACGAGCCCGTAGTTCACCAGGTCGGTGATATCAACGAACTGCGAACCGCGGATGATCTGAAACTGATGCCCGTTCTGCATTACGCGCCTCCATACAGCATCTGCAACGTGCGCACGTCCTCACGCAGCGAGCGCTCATCCTGGTATCCGTATTGTGCTGTGATGTTGAACGTAGTCGAGCGGCTGGCAGTGCTGACATTCGATCCCCGCGCGCCAGTGGCGGCGAAGTTCGGGATAATCGGATACCCAAGGAAAGGCGCAACAGCGTTGTAGGCGTTGATCGCAGACTGAAGCGACGAGCGGATGTTCGCCACCATCTGGTTGAACGCCAGCGTGATGTTGTCGCGCATCTCCTGGAAATATGCAGATGTGCGGTTGCGGATCGTGCCCACCCACCAATCGACATCATTCGTAATCGTCGTCCACGTCCTGACAATGGAATCTCGAATCCCGTTCATGATGCTATCGACGCTGGTTCCCGATTTCGCCAGGTATTCGTCAATGATGCGCTTCACGTCGCCCACCGCTTCGGATACCGTGTTATAGATGCGCGTCCATATGCTGGCGAATGTGTTCCTCAGCGCGTTGAGCGCTCCTTCTGTGTCGCCATTGAGGACTTTCATTGTGGTGTCAACGATGCCCCTGATAAGGTCGAGCGTTGTTCCGACGACGATCCTAATTGACGCCCACACCACTTCGAAGATCACCTTGATCGCCATCATTGCCTGATCGATGGTTGCCTGGATTTTCGGCATGTTGATCTCGATCACACGCAGGATCACATTAACGACGCCAGTAACGATTTCGCTGATCGTGCTCCATGTCGAGCGCACAAAGCTCATCATTTCTTCGCCGTTGTCTTCCCAGATGCTCCACACGGCGGCAAGAACGGTGTCGATGATGCGCTTGATCCCGTTCATCACGTTTGTGATCGTGCTGCTCATCTCGCCGAAATTCTGCTCGGCATTGCCAACAAGCATCTCGAACAGATCGACGACAAAATTGATCGTCGGCTTCAGGATGTAGTTGTAGCCGAATTTCAGCGCGTTGAACACATCGGTGACGACCGCTTCAATCACAGGCCAATTG
>Ga0075459_1000158_pt1 | contig 9697 bp, 21 predicted proteins | sample DEB3_08_DNA_2_FD_76333 | JGI IMG/M metagenome (GOLD analysis project Ga0075459, IMG submission 76333) | Aqueous microbial communities from the Delaware River and Bay under freshwater to marine salinity gradient to study organic matter... | ecosystem: Environmental > Aquatic > Marine > Coastal ...
AAATCCCCAGGCTTCTTGCGCCTTTAATCCTTTAATCCTTCTACCTTCTTCAAGTAATGCTCCGAGCACGCCGCAGCGGCGGCGATGCTCGAAGCAGGCCGATCCGATTCGGTGGTCTGCGGAATCAGGCTGGGAAGGCATCACCGACGCTGACCGTGCGGAGTGGTCACAGGCTTACCCGGCGACCGACCTTCCCGTCGAACTTGCCAAAGCCACCCAGTGGCTCAAAGCCAACCCGAGGAAGGCGCGGAAATCGAACTGGCGGCGTTGGCTCACAACCGTGTGGCTGAGCAACAGCCAGGATCGCGGCGGAACCCACCGAGAGCCTGGCAAGCGTCCAGACGAGAAGCCGCCGCCCAAGGCGTGGAAGGACGAGTACCGCCCTGCCCCGTACCGCAGGCCGCACGAGGTGGCCGCGCTTGCATCGACCATGAAGCTCAAGGAGGAGGATCTATCGTGACAGAAGCCAAGCAATCCACGCTGACGGCCAAGCAAGCCGCGATCCGTGACTACATCCGCGACCACTCGCTAATCAGTTCGCCAACGTACCGCCAGATTGCTCGTGCGTTTGGGTATCGCAGCCCCAATGCCGTTGCTGTCCACGTCAAAGCGTTGGAGCGAAAGGGTGCCATTCGCAAAACCTCAAGCCGTGCCGGTGGATTGGAGGTGGTCTATGCCGATGGCGAATGACGAGATCGTTGACGGCCTCCTAGTGTTCGTTGAGGCGTGCAACAAGGCTGCCAGCATATGCGAGCCAGAATATGTGGGGCACATCAGAGGCAGTGCCGTTGTGATCATGGAGGCGGCTGACGCAATCCTCAGAATGCAGGAGCGGCTTGTTCGACAGGCCCAGCTGCTCGAGCAGATTGAACTGCAGGCGAATCGCTTCCCACTTCTGGAGCCGGATGACGATCCGGGGCTCGGACTATGAGCATTCAAGACTTCGCACTCATCGCACTCGGTGAAATCTTGCTGGCGGCGACGTTCGCTCTCGGCATGTTGGTTGGTTGTTCTCTCAGGCCACGAAAGGAATCACATGGCTACCGCAACGCAGAAAAGAAAAACGACACCGGCTGGTATCAGCATCGCTGCTGACACGCTACGGAAAGCACTGGCGACTGTCCGTGCGGCAGTTGGCGGGATGGCGCGGCCAGTCCTGCAAAACGTCTACATCGGCGGCGGTGTAGTCGAGGCCACTGACCTTGAGATGCGCATCTCGTGCGAGATCGACTATCAGGGGCCTGAGATTCTGCTGCCCTACGCCAGGCTTTCGGCGATCCTCGGGGCGGCCTCTTCGCAGGAAGTCCTGATTGGCGTCGGTGAGTCCAGCTGCACCATCAGCATTGGCTCAAGCAAGTGGACGCTGCCGACTGAGCCGGCCACGGAGTTTCCAGTGTGGAGCGTGGCCGATGCGGCCCGTAAGCCTGTGGCACGCATTCCGGCGGATCAGTTTGCTCGAGCCGTCCGCTCAGTGAGTTATGCGGCCGACAACGAATCCAGCAGGTACGCACTGGGTGGCGTGATGGTTGAGGTGCAGGATGGATCTGCGACGTTCGTGGCCACGGACGGCCGGCGGCTCAGTCGATACGACGTGGAGATTGACCAGGCGGTAGACCCGAGTGCAACGCTCTGGCCGAGCCGTGCCATCAACACCATCGCATCCCTCGCATCTCACAGCGAGGGTGCCGTTCAGCTTGAGTCTGCGGGCAGCGAGCTGATTGCCACGATTGAGGGAATCGTCGTGGCCTCTCGCGTGGTGGAAGGCCGCTACCCACGCTGGCGAGACGTGTTCCCGGAGCGTGATGCGTCTGCGACTGTTGCCGACCGCCAGGAGTTGCTGGCAGCGACTCGTCAGGCGGCGATTGTTACCAGCGAGCAGTCCAAGGGAGTCACGTACTCCATCGCCAGCAACGGCATCAGCCTATCGGCGAAATCGTCTGAGGCTGGTGAGTCGAGTGTGACGTGCCCCATTCTTGATTTCGGGCAGGCGGCAACGGTGAAGCTTGATCCCGTCTTCGTCTGTGATTTTCTGAAAGCTTGCGACGATGGCGAACCTGTGGAGATCGAAGCCGTCGATAGTTCTTCAGCCGTTGTCCTGCGAAGCGGCGACTGTCGAGGCGTGATAATGCCACTGTGCGAGGAATAGATGGGCCGTCGCTCGATCGTTGACGTTGAGAAGTTGAAGGAGTTGCGGGCAAAAGGGTTGACGAATCGGGAGATAGGCAAAGCCATTGGATGCGCCGAGAGTACGGTAGTGGAAACCTGCCGTGCTCTCGGGCTTCCAAACCGGACGAGCGTTCGTGATGCCGAGTTGGTGAAGGTGTGGGGCGAACCTATTTCGATCCCCGAAATGGCAAAGCTCCTGAAAACATCAGAAGACACGATCAGGAAAGCGGCAAAGCGTCTTGGTTTGCCAAAGCGATACCAGGGCAACAGAACGAAAGTAGATGTGCCATTGCTTTTCAAGCTGTGGCACGAGAACATCACTAGGCAGGAGCTCGCAGAACGTGTTGGCGTTGCCCAGAGCACACTGAGCGTCTTGGCTAAAAAGCACGGGCTGCCAAAGCGAAAGCCTTGCACAAAAACTGAGATCGTAGACCCGACTCCGCAGCAGATTGCAGATCGTGCAAGGGAGTGTAGAGAGAAGCACTACGCACAAAGACGCAACGAGCGAGACGAGAACGTGAGGGCAAAAGTGTTGAACTGGGATCGAGGGATTTTCAACCCTGCAGGGGCTCGAGTATGAGCGACATAACACGCAGGATCAGGAGCATCGCATGACAGACGAAACGAAACCGCAGGAATCGGCAGCGATGTCTCCTGCATCCGCTGGTTCTGCCGTCAACGTCGGCCAAAAGTTGACGTCGCGGCTGAAGTCTTTCAATGACAGCCTTGCGGGCGGGGAGCGTTTTGAGCGGGTGACAGTTTCGCGATGCACCGTCTGCAACGGAGTCGGGTACGGGAAAAAAATGTGTTACGCCTGCGGCGGAACTGGGGCGCAGACGCGCCGCGAACTGATCGACCCGACTCGGGTAACCATCAATGATCGGTAGAACACGCAGGATCACCTGCGGCGAGGAGACATGGATTGAGCGTTTCTGTGACGCGGCGACGACAGTCGGAGTCTTCCTGTGCATCGTAGGATTGTTCTGGGTGATGGCCGATTGCTCCATGCGGATCGGTGACCTAACCTCAAAATACATTCACTCACGCAACGCCGTCGCGGGCGAGAAGGAGGATTCAGTTATGAGTGTTTCCGAGATTCCTTTTGCATGGGCAGTGACAGCAAATGGTCGCTTTATTGAGGCGCACGGCACCAAAGACATTGCCGCGACTGCCGTGACGGTTCGCGAGAGCCAGATGGCGTTGATCGATGGCGAGCCGTGCGAGGCTGACGGTACACCAGTGGAGCATGAAGTTATTCCGTTGTACCTCTCGCCGACGTTGACAGTAGAGGAACGTGATGCAGTGTCGCAGGCGATTGACGCTGGCTACGGATTAGGGGATGCGGACATTTCGGCTCTTGAAACGCTACGCAAACTGTTGAAGCGGCTACGTTGAGAACGACAAGGATCAGGAGCGGCGCTGAAATTGCTGACTCCGATTCCGGCCCAGTCTCAAGGCGGCAATAGAGAACGAAATGAGCGACTTCGACGACCAGATGGCCGAGTGGCGAAAAACGCTCTGGGGTACTGGGCCGTGTCCAGATTCTGCGCAGGAAAACGTCACGCTTACAGACGAGGAACGGAAGGCGCTGAATCGCGGAATCGACGCTTTGTACGGCGTGGAGGACGTATCGGATGGTGCGTGCCGCAGAGACGATGCCGCAGCGAGGACGCTCCTCGCGTTACTGGAACGACTGAAGTGAGAACGATTCGACCCGACTCGGATAACCATCAAGGATCGGTAGAACGGCTGCCTTCAGCAGATTCGCACTAGGAGATTCACCATGAGTAACGACGATGCAGCGAATTCTGCTGAAGGCAGCCGTTCTACCGATCCTCCGCTGCCTACCGTGCCAGAGATCGAGGCCGCACTTGAGACGCTGACCACCATGATCGGGTGCTACGGCCCAAGGCTGGACAAGCCTTTCTCGATCACTTGGGGCAACGGCATAACGGCTGGCATCTCAGGGCGTTTTGAGGCCGGGGGATTGCCGAACGTGGCGAAGCGGATATGCCAGCTTGAGGGAGACGATAGGAGAACGCTGCGGCACAATCAGCACGGGTACACGCTCAACACCAACGACCAGCCGCTTTGCAAATGCGGCGCGACCACGAACCGTGCGTACCGTGACGTACCGAATCTGCCGTGCTGGTCATGCGGGAGGTCGCTTTCCCGTGTTGTCTGATCCGTGGAAGAACGCCAGCGATCAGCGGCTCCGTCCGCTGCATCGCGTGGTTCTCAATGTAAGGAGTAACGACAATGGCATTCACCGATGACCTGCGTTCGATCATCAACGCGAACAGCATGGAGAACGGCAGCAACACGCCAGATTGGGTGCTGCGAGACTTCCTTTGCGACTGCTTGGATGCGTGGAACACCGCTACCAACGCTCGCCAGGATTGGTACGGGCCGAAGTTGACCGACGATGAGCGACAGGCGATTGCTGACGCCATCGACGTTTTCGCGGAGAGCGCCATACACATCGACAACGACGCAGACCGTAGGCGTGCGGAAACGCTACGCGGACTGCTGCGTAGGCTAGCCTGAGAACGACAAGGATCAGGAGCATCGCATGAGTGATTCATCTACACCGCAGGACGGCAAGGCGATGTCTCCTGCATCGGCTGGTTCTGTGCGGCCGTTTGCGTGGGCTGTGGTATGGGAAAATGACGAACGGTTCGACAGATACACGGTTTCGTTCACTGAACAGGCGGCGCGGAGACACGCCACATCCTGCCCCTCAATGAAAAGTACGGTCGTCCCGCTCTATCGCTTGCCAGCACTCGCAGACTCGGAGCGGCAAGCCATCAAGGGCGCAATCGACTGCTGCGAGGACATCACCTATGGCGGGGCCGCAAACCAAGAGGCGGCAGACGTTCTCAAGGCACTGCTGGAGCGGTTGAAGTAGGACACAGAACGCGCAGGATAAGCGGCGGCTTCGCCGTCCGCTTCATCCGCTGGTTCTGTGAGCGTAGAGGAGACGATGGACAAGCACGAGAGAATCATGTTCTACGCGATGGCGGTCTACGTTTTTATCGACTCACTGCGATACGTCTTGGACTTTCTTGAGCGAGTTCTGGCAGAGGTCAAGTGATGGAATGGACACACATTGCAACCGGGTTGGCTGGAGCGTTCATCGGCTCATTCTTGATGACGGTCTGGCAAAACGAGCGGCGGCGTCGTAGCACTGAACGCAACCGCGAGTTTTTCGCGGAGATGTGGGAGCGAGGGCGATGGTATCCGCCTGCTTCGCACGATCCGCCACCACCACCTCCAGCCCCACCAACGCCGATCAAGTAGCCACAGAACCAGTGTTTCTACGACCCAGATAACCGCGTTATCACGGCAGGAAACTTGACACGCTCCGCATGATCAGCCTCGTTGGTTCCTTCTACCCTAGGAAGCGAGGTGATCGTGAGGTTTGCTGTTGCCGTTGCCGGTTGTGTGTTTGTTGCCATCGTCGGCGTTGCCCTGGCTGGTGACTGCGTTGGCAGTTGCGAGAAGCCAGTGCAGCAGGCTGCGTCCTGCCACAGTGAGCCGGAAGCCGCTGGCTGCCACGGCCGGCGTTCCGCCGCCGAGCGTCGTGCGGATCGGCTGCAAGCACGAGCCGATGCGGCGAATGCACGAGCCGAGGCCCGTGCGGCCAGGGCATCGTGTCACGGTGCTTCATCCTGTCACGGTGCGCCGTCCTGCCACGGTGGCTGATCATGGCAGTGACGTTCTGCGTCAAAGGTGAGCCCGTCCCGCAGCCGAGGCCAAGAGTCTCGACTGTGGGCGGGTTCGCCCGTGCCTACGTGCCTGCTGGCCACCCGATTCATGCCTACAGGGCAGCGATTGAGTTAGCAGCAAATGCCGCAGGACTCACGCCAACAGGCAAACCGATTGCTGTGGAGATTGACGCAGTTTTTCAACGTCCAAAATCGCATTGGAACAAGTCAGGACTAAAGCCAACGGCTCCTGTCCTGCCCAGGCCAGACGTAGACAACATCGCAAAAGGATGCCTGGACTCGCTCAAGAAGCTGATTGGTGATGACACGCTCGTCGCCAGCCTGTTCGTCAAGAAGTCTTACGGCGAGGAGGCACGGACAACCGTGGCAGTGTCATGACTTGGGAAGACTACCTCCGCGAGATAGATGACTCGCACCCGATGACAACCTCACGCAATCACCTTGCCGAGATATGCCGTGAGTGCGAAGGACTGGAGGGAACTGTGCTCGAGCTCGGCTCCCATGCCGGAATATCGACGGCTGCGATAGCCATGGCCTCGCAGGAGTCTGTGGTGATCAGTGTCGATCTATGCGACACGGTTCCGGCCTCGCAGCGAGTGGCTTACTGGCGTGAGCTTGGGTGCGCAAACATCTGGCCGGTGGCGGATGACGCCGGAAGGTTTTTGCGTGAAGCCAGCGAAGTTGGCTGGACATTCGACGTGATTTTCCACGACGCCAGGCACGGAGATTCGGTGATCGGTGAGTACCTCACGGCAGCGGCGTTGTGCGACGTGCTTTGCATCCACGACTTTGAGCAGCTGCAGCCGTCCAATCGTTCGCTTGTCTTTGAGCAGTTTGCTTCATACCGCTGCACGGTAGACGGGCTTGGCCGCATGCTTTTCATCGGCAGGAATCGCACCGCATGAAGTTTGGCGTCAGCGTCTGGATTCCGAATCGCAACCACTCCAAGACGCTTGGGGCTGCGATCTACTCGGCAGTCAAGGAGCAGCCGATCGAGGTGCTCGTGATTGACGATGCAAGCACCGATCCGAGCATGCGTCTGATCTACGCAGCAAGCAAGGTCTACCACCAGTTCGGCTACGTGCAGCATCGAGAGAAATCGGATTGCTGGGAGCAGGCCGCCTGCCCGTACATCCTCAATCTCAAGGGCCAGCACATCATCAGCCTCAGTGCCGATGACGAGCTATGCCCTGGTGTCTGCCTGTCTGCTATGCGGCATCAGCAGGCAGCAGTGATCTTTCACGCCTATGCCGTGCGAAAGCCAAAGCAGCAACCTCACGGCATCATCCAGACGTTCATCGACTCCGAAGAGGAATACACACCCGAGCAGGTGCGAGATCGTTTCCTCAGCCCGCTTAATACAATGGAAACCGGCATCGGTTCTGCCATTCGTCATGACTGGCAGCAATGGCTGATTGAGCGTGAGTATTGGCGCATGGGTCCCTACGCAGATGCGATTGGGTTTGCGACGGTTGCCGCCATTGCCGGTGCGGTCTACGTGCCATCTGTCGGCGCAATCTTCACCGAGGATGAGCATTCCTACGGATCTCGCGAGCGTTCCGGCGATCGTCAGGAGTGGTACGCAAACGAGGTTCGTGCCTTTGTTCGTCGTGCCGAGTTGCCGCACGACGTTGCCGAAGCCATCTGCAGAAAGCGTGGCATAGCCTATGCCTGAAATCCCAGAGGTTCTTCTGTGGCCGCGACCCGAGTTTGCGGAGCCGTTCGCGCACAAGTGCAACATTGGCCGCATCGCACTGCAGAACGCACGCATTGCCATTGTGGGCCTCGCGCGAAATTGTGCGGTTCGGCTTGCTCAGAACCTTGGAGCGATTGAGCATCTTGCGAACCAGTGCGACGGCTGGCAGCTGCACATCGAGTCCAATGACTGCGAAGACCAGACGCTCGAGGTGTTGGCCGACTTCTGCCGAAGGCATGACCCAGCCACGTTTCACTATCAAGTTCTCGGGCGTGGTCATTTCCCAGGCGAGTTCGCCGGCAGGAGAACCGTTGCCCTAGCTGAGTACCGAGAGGCTTGCAGGAAATGGGTTGCCGCCTGTGCGAAAGATTCTGACTACGTGGTGGTCATCGACTTTGACCTGTGGGGCGGATGGAGCCACGACGGCCTGACGAATGCCATCGGGTGGCTCACGGTCATGCCGGATGCCTATGGCATGGCGAGCGTCTCGATGTTCCAGCACAACTGGGGCTACGGCCCTCAGTGGGCACAATACGACCTCTGGGCATTGCGAGGCGTAGGCCAGGCCGGCAACTATCACGATGCCTACCAGGCCGGGATTGGCGGATGGGCCTACGGGTGGTTTCCGCCTGTTGGATCTCAGCCGGTGCTTGTCTCGAGTGCATTCGGCGGAATGGCGGTCTATCGCACGGAAGCTTTTATGGCTGGCCGCTACGACGGCCGCCACGACTGCGAGCATGTGCCGTTTCACAAGAGCGTGGCAAAGGCGACTGGCGGAAATCTCTACATCTGCCCTGCCATGCGAACGCTCGTTCACTGGATGGAGCCCGCCGAATGCGAGGCAACACCTCAACCATCAGCCTGACATCGTTTCGGGCCGATTGGCTGCAGCACGTTCCCATGCGGGATCTGTGCGATCGCTACTCCATCACTCGTGATCAGGTCATCAGGCTGAAGCACGTCTGGGAGTTGCCGCCACGGCACGACAGGAAACTCCGCGCCAAGCCGAAGCGGCAACGCGATCCAACGGCAGACGAAATCCGCACGAGGTGCCTGGAAATCCAATCAAGGTGGACTGACGAAATCAGAGAGCAACGCAGCACCATCAAGGCCCAGCACGTTTCGCTGAAGCGGATCGAGATTCCAGGCGAAGTGCGGAAATGGGTTGATTTTGAGCCGTCCCAAGACGTTTCAGAGGAGTCAACTCTGCAAGGTAACGACGACATTTTGCCAGACTTTACGCCAGAAAGCGGGAGTGATTCATGATTTCCATTGTTCTGGCCGTAGTGGCATTGTCGGTTCTCTTCGGCGTTGACGCTCAAAAGCTCCGTGCATTGCTGGCGTCGGTGAAGGAAAAGGTTGACGTTCGCAAGGCTGCGGCATTCGCAATCCTCGCGATTGCTTTTGCGTTGCTGTGGTGGCCGCAGCAGTCGATTGAGCCGACACCAGAGCCTGATGGAGGCCCATTCTCGCTGCGGGGAATGTTTGTTGGCTCTGAGGCTTCCGAGGACGCCGCGACCATCGGTGCCCTGTGCCTGGAGCTCGCCGACGAAATCTCATACGACGCCCAGCAGTCAGAGCCGTTCCTGCGCACGGGCGTCCAGCTGGATGAGTTGCGAAAAACCGCCCGCATCTTCCGCTGCCGCGGCGAGAGTATTGGCGACAGGCAACCGACCGCACGAGACAAGATTGCCGCCTACCTTGACGAGAAGCTCGGCAACGATGGCGGCCCGCTGACGCCCGAGCAGCGTTCGGCATGGGTTGCCGCCTACCGCGAAATCGGGAGGGCTGCCGAAGATGCCTCGAAGTGAATCAGGTCAGTGGACGCTCTCGGCGATCGCGTTCGTGATCTTCGCCGCCGTCGTGGGCACCGTCGCCAGCCGCTACACAGCACGGCTCGTGGATCGCCTTGAAGGCAACTACGGCTATAACCCCAACCCAGAGGCAACCGAGCGATTCCTCAAGCAGCTCAATGAGCCGCGATTCGCTCAGGCTGGCGAGGAGTGCGTGGAGCAGATGAAGCCGGTAGACACGTTCCTCTACCGCTACGCTGACGAGGCGAGCCGTGCCGTCTACGGCAAACCTTTCGCCGCATGGAATCAAGGCT
>Ga0075459_1000159_pt1 | contig 9667 bp, 18 predicted proteins | sample DEB3_08_DNA_2_FD_76333 | JGI IMG/M metagenome (GOLD analysis project Ga0075459, IMG submission 76333) | Aqueous microbial communities from the Delaware River and Bay under freshwater to marine salinity gradient to study organic matter... | ecosystem: Environmental > Aquatic > Marine > Coastal ...
AGACCCACGGGATAGCCCTTGCTGTAGAACTGCCTAGTAGTGATCCGCACCTTAGCTTCAGAGCAAGCGCGTAGGATCCCTTGTTGGAAGAACCGCTCCGTCGTGTAGACGATGATGTACTTCCCTTTGTCGAGCAGTCGCAGGCGATCCACCATCTCGGAGTATCGTCTTTTGACTGTGTCTGGTCCTTTCAGTAGTTCGTCCATTTCACAAACCTTCTTCCAGATCTGGGTCACGTCGCTGAGGTTTAGCCTCGTCCGTAGGGCTGCGAGGAGTTCGTCGGATGTACCAGGAAGGCATTGATCTCTTGCCAGCTCTCCAATCAAGCCATTCCGTGGCCCGGCGGTCGAGAATCTCCATGTCTCGCAGGTTGTGGTTTCCGACGTGTCCACTGATGCTTTCAGACAATCGTTCATAGTGCGTTTTTCGTTGTATGTCGCTCACGGTTCTTCTTTCTCTCTAGTTTCAGTTTCTCCTGGTAGGCTATCCTTCGAGCCTTCACCACCTTCCACTTCTGCTCGGTCACCCAGTATTCCCGAACGGGATGATGGTTTGAGTGCCGGGTATAGCAGACAAACACCATACCATCCTTGTGTGTGCCCATCTTCAGAGGTCCATGACGAACAGTCTTCCGTTCGTAGGTCCGCAGGTGACGCAGCCTTCTCTGCTCCGCAGCCTTGTCGAACGCAGCTCGGGTCATGAACTTAGGCCGCTGTTCACCAAACTTGGTGTACCTCCAACCTACCCAGATCAGACCATCTGACCTCACTTCTCCATATTTGTATGTCATTTGTTCTCCTCCATTTTGTCCCTCACTTTGAACCAATACAGCCACCCCTTCACCGAGTACCAGTGGACCCCATAAGGTCCTAGGTTCCAGGCCATTGCGTAGTCTCTATCCCTAGGCTTACGCCCCAGTGTCCTTTCACTCACATAGTGCGACAGGTATAGGTCACAGACCTGCACTGCCTTGGACCTGTTGGTCATCTCTGCGTGGACGTACCGGGTGCCATAGACTCGGTTAACATCCGCGACGACAGCCGGACCTATCTGCAAAGGTCCGATGTAGGACCCGTTGCGTGCTTGGTCGTTGCCCGAGGATTCCACCGCTATCAGCGCGGCAACCAGGGCACCTTTCATTTTGTGATCCCTTTCAACCATGCGAGGAACCGCTGCCAGCCAATAGGATAGCCTTTTGGATCACCCATGCGCTTGTTCCTTTGGTACTTCACGGCGTTGGGCGTACACCTGAGTTCCCGCGCTATGTGCTTGTCCGCCTTGGACCAGTCCACCTGGGACCAGTCTAGGTGCGTCCTTCCGCGCCTTCTAAGGTGACGCTTCCTCTGGTAGTAGACGGCCATAGGCGTGACGCCCATCTGCTCGGCAATGACATGTGTGGGTTTCGACCAGTCAACAGAGGACCAGTCATGACTGCTGTATCTTGTGCTCATTTTGTTCTGACCGGGGTTGATTCCCCGCCACGCAACCCTCCACCGGAAGGTCGCGGGACAGATAATCAAAACAGGGGCTCGGCAGCCAGCAACGCATGTGACTCGGTGTAGACAAGCACCTTTACCAAGTGCTTCCTCGCGTCATCCCTCTGCTTCACAGCAGCTTCCCAATGCTCTGGATTTGGGTAGTCTCGCTGGTGGAATTCCACGTCATCCAGGGCGCGAATTGCTGCGTATACGGCCTCGTGAGCGCGGCAGTAATCCTGCAACATTATTTCACGCGGTGTGCCGCCCATGTGCAGTGTCGGCAAGGTCATCGGGCACCTCCTGCCATCGCGAGCATAGACTGACGGAGGTCGGAAGGGTCCACGAACCAGGGTCCGTGGCCGTTCAAGGGGACCTTCACCATGTTCCAGAATGCCGCCTCTGCATCCGCCGGGTCATCGTAGGCGCGAGAGAGGGCGTTAGCCTCATCGTTTATGTCATCATGGCCGTATAGGCGCAGGCCCGTTGCTTGTTCGTACCGATTGGCAAGGTCCCATGCGAGGTCGTGCCGGCGCTGCGTCCATTTAACGAGGGTCTGCTGTATGTAGTTTCGGAGTGTCATGAGATTTCCTTTCACCACCGGGCGTTGTCCAGGTCCATCTTGGCCTGGGTTACATCATCTTGGTCCACGGGCTTCCCATCCGCGTAGCGGAAGCCATACGTTAGGTAGGAACCCTGGCCGTGCCGGCGCTTGATGGCACTGATATGTTTCCTCTGTGCCTTTACTGCGTTTTCCAGGTTGCGGTGCGTTGAGATCAGCACCCCGTTGAATGTATCGACTAGCTTGATCATGGTATCCTTTCGTTTGGGCGTAATTACCCACCAGACAGCACCCGCCGGGTGCCGTCGCGTGGGAAATCACCCCCGTGCCTTGGCAATGGCCTCGCGAGCCCGTTCTAGCCCGCGCTTAATGTCCGGCAGGGCATAGTCCCATGCTTCCGGCGATTCTAGGCCATCTGAGACACTGTCTGCCAGCCATTGGAGGCACGACAGTAGCTCGGGAGAGGCCGCCATTAGCCTAGCGTTGGCCTCGGCTTCCAGAAAGGCGGGCATGTTATCGTATAGGCCATCGTCTCCGTACATGTCCGCCCACATAGCGTGGCCCACATAGCGTGGCGCCGGGTCGCGTGGGGTGATTCGGTGTGGGACATGGGACTCCGTGTAGACAGCAAGTCCGTGAACGGCCCACGGGCCTGGGGTGTGGTGTGGTTTCATGATTAGGGCAAATTGTAAGCCTGTCGCCAAGCTAAGTAATCGTAACAAAGGTCTGTTTCTTTGTGGTAAACGCCTATGTCCAAGTGCCCATCGGCGTGTTGGACGGTTACAAATTGGAAGGTGTTGCCATGCATGAGAAAAGGGTCCTCCCCTTCGCGTAGGCGTACAAATTCGACAAGTGGGGTAATCATGGGGTGTCCTTTCTAATTAAAACGTGCAACACCCGCAGCAAGGTGCGTCTTCACAACGGCCTCTAGCGTTACGGTGGCCGGTCCAGCCTGAAGACGTGCGGACGCAGACTAGGCCACGGACGGGGGCGTTTCCCGTGCACGAGTCGCATGTCACGAGCCATATGCGGCCGCGTTTCGATAGGGTGCCGAGCCCGGCAGGGGTGAGCTCATGACATTGCACGCAAGGGGCAGAATAGCGGTTTTTGGCCATAGGATTTAATGGTTAGCGGTTAACGGCCTTTGAATAGTGGTTTTTCCCCACCCCGTGCACGGGTATGTAAATGCTCTTGTCCGTCCGGGACGTGCCGGAGCACAAAAGGCAGTCCTCGCACGAAACACCCCGCTCCGAAAGGCATAGTGTCTCGTTAGAGTGATGATCGGTGTCGTCTGTCACGCGAAACGTCCGCCATCCCATGGCTTCAGCCACCTTGGCGTCTTGGGTAGTTTCGACACTGGCCATGACGAGAGAACGCCATGCCTGAAACATAGGACGGCGCCATTGGTGGGTGTACCCTGTCCAGCCGGCCGATATGTCGGCAATCGTCTTGGCTAGGTCAAAAGGCATATGCGTGGGGTCGCCGTAAGCGCCAAAGCGCACGGTGCGGCCGGAAAACACCGTAATATCCTCGAGACGAGGGTAGGATCCTCGCTGCCATGCACGGTAGACTGCCAAGGGAGCCTGCCTGACGTTGACGTAGCATGTCCGTCCGGATCCGTTCTGTCCGCGTAGGGGACAACCGCCGCAAATTGTGCGGTCATGGCCACTCTTAACCGCAGCAACGGGGTCTTGGGCCTTGGCCAAGATCCAGATCTGGAGCATCCGGCCAGTCTTGGAATTGTCAGACCGTTTCACAAAGCCAGTCGCGATGATTACGCGGGCCGAATCTTCATGAATGACATATCCGTTTGGGCGGGATTTGCGGGGTGATTTCATGGGCTACCTTTCGTTTTGTGGGGCTTAATTGCACCCCGTGCTGCCTCGGATAGCCAAGGCAGCAAGGGGAACATTAAACTAGAACATGGCAGTAGTCTCCAGATGGCAGGCAACCGGTTGCGAATTGCCTATTCCATGAACTGTCTTCCCATCGGATCCCTTTGTTCTCGTCCTGTAACATAAAACGGTCCAGAAGGGCCTGCGCAGCAGCACGGTGGACCTCATCGCCACTTAGGTGATGCGGGTACGGGATAGTTGCCGACCCGCGCTCGCAAATCGCTTTGATCCGAGAGCCTCGGGTATTGGTTACTGGTATGTACTTGGTGAGGATTGCTTGCATAGTTTTATGGGGTGAAATAGGAGGATTACAGGACAACGAACAACAGCCAGAAAAGGAGCACGAGGGTGGCAATTGTGCCGCACGCATCTAGGAAGGATTTCATGGCAGGATTTCAAGGGGATAGCCTTGGTAGCGTTCACGAGCCTGGTGAATCGTCTCGTTAAGGTCAAAGGAGCCGAATTCCCAATCTAAAGCTTGGGAGTCGCTGGCCAAACGGTATCGGTATTGTCCGGAGGGTGTTCGCTGTATTTGGAGTTTCATTTAAGGGGCAACAGAGTGAACTACTGACAGAGTATCGTCAAGGCCTATTTTGCAGTGAATTGTAATCAGCGAGAAAACACGGTATTTCCTAATGAAATGGACGGAAAACAACCTGTTGACGCTGCCTCGACGGCAACAAAAGCACCTAAGAAAGAAAGGAAGCAATACCCAAAGAACGGGAGCATACAGTGGGGAAGGATTAAGAAGGAATGGGAGGCGGGAGCCAGCCCGACCACGCTAGCGTACCGGCACGGAATCACCTATGACGCAGTTTATAAACGCATTAAGCGGGAAGGATGGGAAAGAAGGGAGCCGGCCGCAGTCCAAGAAGTAAGCCAGCCTGTCAATCAGCCCATTGCAATGGCAGTGAAGGAAAGGTTGGGGCGGCATTTCCAGCAGGTTTTAAATCAGGTTGAAACATTGCAAAGGGGAATTGCCGAACATTCCAGCCGACGGTTGGAGGTTGAAGAGTTAAAAACTCTCTCTACCACCTTGGACAACCTAGACCGCATAGCCCGCCGCACCTTCGGCTTGGACGGACCCGGTGGTGGAAGCCCCGGCTCCTTGCTGGCCACGGTCGCCCCGGCCGTGCTTTGCCCCATAATTGAAGCCGAGGTCGCCCCGGTCGCCCCATTGCCTCCACCTGCGGGGTGAATCCCTCCGGGCTCGCGCCCGCCCGGCACCGCGGCACCCTGCCCGGATAGCCACGGGAAGGGCCGTGAACTCTCGGCATGAGATGCAATCTCTATTGTGCCGCACGGGAAACGGCCGGGCCTAAGAATTCTTTTTACCGGGGCGGCTGGTCCGGCCGGGGCCGGCCCCCTTTTTGCGGGGTGGCTTTAGCCTAGTAGGGTGCTCAAAAATTTTCCCCCTATGAAACGGCCCGGCTTGGCTTGGCTATGTTGGGCTCGTCCCGGCTGTTCTTGGCTCGGCCCTGCTGCATTTAAGGCCCGGCTTGGTCAGGCTGGCTTGTGGGCTGGCTTGGCTGGCTTCCTGTGGCTTCCTTGCTTCTGCTGTGCCCTGTAGGTACGCCCTTGTGGACTCCCGTCCCCTTGGTGGACTACCTGATGGGGCTCGGGAGAGCCTTGTGGAGGTAGGGTTTCCTTCCTTGGTAATCCTCATACCGTCGGGGTAGTGTCAAGAGATGGGTTACTTTTGTGGTGGTGGCTTGAAAGATAGTCCTTGACGAACTACTGACGAGTGTGTTTGGATGGGTCACTTCGATGGATTTATGACCACAGATTCTTCTCCAGAAGTTATTTCGCCTCCACAGCGGGAGCTGACGCGGTTTGAAAAGCTGAAGTTGGACCCTGTTAAATACGCGGCTCACTTAGCTAGGAACCGGGAGTATAGGAGGGAGAACCCTCAGATCTGTCTGGCTCACAACCGTAGGTACCGGAGACGGGACGGAGTGCGGGAGAAGATCAACGCTCGTAATAAGGAGCGGTACTACTCCGAACAGGGTAGAAAGGAGAAGCTTGCGAAGACGTACAAGAAGTACCGTGAAAGTCTTCAGGGTTACATGAGAGGCAGGATCAGAGCTGCGTTCTGGGTGATCCGTTCTGGGTCGGATGGGAAGTACGCTAGGATGATGGATGCCATCAATGGGAAGAAGTCTCATGTGCAGAGCATCAGCCAAACACATGTATCATTTGTAATACCTTTGGCTCACTTCGACCTGTCGAACTCCGTTCAGCTGAGGAAAGCACTGCACCACACGAACATCGTGGGTATGGAGATTGAGCAGCTGATGCTGGAACCGGTACAGCGACCATTCATCATGGAGATGCTTCCATTCGTTGACACAGAAGATGCCTTGTTCGAGGCGGAAAGCTTTATTCGCAAATGTAAACAGAAAGTAGGTTATGTGGCTTAAGATGGATCTATTGATTGGTGAGTACAGTGAAGGCATTCCTGAACTGCTGGAATGCTGCATTGAATGTCATCAGAATGCTGCTTTGAAGAACCCCAATGCTTCATCGGCTGCATTTCAGAATGCCTTCCTTGGAAGTGGGAGTGTGGAGAATGGGATTGCTTCAGCGATCCTTACCTTGGGTAAGAACCATGGACCAATCATGGATGCTCGGGTTGTGTACGAGCATTTCGAGGAAGGTGATTTTGAGATGATTAAACGAGGAGCGAAGATCGCTGGGTTTGGGAACTCATTCTTCAAGGATGGAATCGACCCATCCTTTGATCCATTGGATGCCATGATCAGATACGATTTCCCGAAGATTGCTGAACGCATTTATGAGCTGACCCAATACATGCACAAATACAAAAAGATCTACCCGAATGCTGCGCTCTACACAGCGGCTGTTTGCTCTGAAGCTAGAGTCAAACGCGGTCATGAAAGTGCATTGTTCATCATGGCAAGAATCCCAGCCTGGATAAACCTATGATCTTCTCTGTATCAGGACTACCTCGAAGCGGAACCGCGTGGTGCAGCACGTTCTTCTCGCTGAACCCGTACTGCATCGGGGTGCATGAGTTAGCTACTGCTAACAAACGCTGGAGAGAAGAGCTAGAGGAATTGGATGTGTCGTTTCCGTTTGTAGCGGACTGCACAACCTATGAGTGCATGTTGCCTGACATGTACGAGAAAAGGATCTGGATTCACAGGGATCCTAATCAGTGCTTGAAGTCCTCACAGTTTCTATTTGGAGACATCGAGCTGCAATTCTGGGACGAGTATGTGCGGGTGGCTGAGCAGTACAAATCGAGTGCCACTCTTGTGATCGAATTTGATGAGTTGTTCACTGAGAAAGCGATGATGGAGATGTGGTATCATGTGTTTCCGAAGCACATGGTTTTCCCGAAGCTAAAGGCGATGTGGTTGGCTAGGATGAACGTGCAGAGACACAAAGCTGTCGAGGTTTTCACCGTGGAGAATTGTCAAACGATACTATGATTACAGTTGAGAAAGTACATGAGTCAGAAGGCAAGATTGTCTTCGACGTTAAGTTCGCCAGCCCGAAGAGTCCGTTGGATCTTCTGTGCTACGCCACGATAGTGGACTGCGGGAACTACCTGCGTGTCTGCAATCTCTACACCCCACTTGGATACAGGAAGATGGGGTTCGCAACGTACATCATGGAATGGATCTTCAAGAACTTTCCATTGGACACCTACGTTGAAGCAGACACCTACGAGATTGACAGCAATCACTCGGGAATGAGCGATAAACAGCTTCGTGAATGGTACCTGTCTTTGGGGTTCGAGTTCATTCCGAACCATCCATTCTCGATGGTTAAAAGAAAGTTGTTGAACTGAAATCTACTTCTTGGCATATTCCAATCACATGAGTTTTCCATGCATTGAATTGATGAGCCGGATCGACATGCCGAACGGCTTGGTTTTGCGTATCTGGTCGGACATCACAGACGCTCCTAAAGAGGTTGTCGCTGGCATCTACGAGCTGCTGCACAAAGCACTTGTGGATTATGTGAAGCTTGAGGATCGCAGCCTATGGGACATTGGTAATCACATGGCTGGTCAAAAGGGCGTGAACGCTGTTGAGGTCACGCAGAATGGTCAGGGCATTGTAGTGTATTCGGTGTGGCCATGATTGATCCGATTCTAAAGGACTTGGGACTGACTCCTGAGAGGGTCAGCGAGCTGCTGGGAAGGACCTACCGGCCTATGCAGAAAACACCCCCAACTGTTCACAGACAGAAGGGGGAGATGCACCACTACTCGGATGTTACGAAGCGTCGTATCTACAACCTTCGTATGATGGGGAAGACTTACAGGGAGATCAGTGCGATGACTGGGATTTCAGCTCGCGATGCTCAGCTACTGTTTGCTTACCTGAAATCCACTGGTAGTTACGCCAAGGAACAAATTCCACATTACGAATCTGTTCTTTCACCAGTTCAATCTGCTGCTGAAGTCGTTGAATTTGCCTCTCAAGCTCGTTCTGTTCGTCCATAAGGGCGACTAGCATACAGAAACTTTAGCCTCTGTCTTTGGTAAAGCATTCCTTTCCTGAAATAAAGCCTTACGAATCTGATGGACACGCTGACGAGTGACACCGTGGGTTTTAGCGAGTTGCGTGTTGTTCATCCCCCAATCCCAGCTTGACCTGTCTTTTGGAACTGGACCTTTACGAGCATCACTTTGTTGTCCGTACAGCTTTCTCCAACGCCATACAGTAACAACACTAACGTTCATCTTATCAGCAATCACTTTATCAAGCTGCTTCCAGTCTATTGATTTTAGCAGCTCTTCATTAACCAACTTCACGATTTGAAATTATGTCTGTACCAATCACGGTCAAGATGATAATTTCACAACTGCCATAAGGCATCACCAAAAACATAATGAAACAAATAAGCATCAAAGTACCGCAGAAGAAAGAAACCGCACCCGTGCCCGCAGGGCTTCATCCGTTCGTTTTGTACGGATGTTACCATGTAGGTGTGATACCCAGTAAGGGAGGTTTCGACGCTAAGGACACTGTCATCCTGGCGTTTGAGTTACCTGAGGTTGAACCACTCAAGTACAAGGAAGAAGACGGGACGATGACGTTGAAGCCGCGCATCATGAGCAAGCGGTTCAACTTGTCCTTCCATGAAAAGTCGACACTTCGATCGCAGCTTGAGAGCTGGCGCGGTCGTGCGTTTACGGATGAAGAGATGAAGAGCTTTGAGTTGCAGAAACTCTTGGGTGCTTCAGGTCAGCTTCAGGTAATGCATCAGAATCGTGAAGGTAAGACCTACGCTTCTGTAACCAATCTTCTGCCTGCGCCTAAAGGTACGAAGTACAAAGGAACACTGGCTCAACAGTTGTTCTCAATCCACGCGCTAGATCACGCTGAGGAACTGAATCAATTAGATCTGCCTGAGTGGATCGAGGATTTGATTAAGTCCTCTGAAGACTATCAGGATTTGGTTCGCAGTGGTGGCCGTCGCCAACAGGAGGAAGTCGTGAATAACCAGCAGGAGAACGCTGCTTCTAACGAAGACGACATTCCATTCTGATGAAATCCTACCTCATATTCGACATTGAGACTGGGGCACTTCCTATTGAGCAGATCAAGGCTCTTGGGATCATGCCAACCTTCAAGGCTCCAGCCAATTACAAGGATCCTGAGAAGATCAAAGCCAAAGAGGCTGAGCACGAAGCTGAGGTTATGGAACGTGCTGCTCTTGATCCAACAATCAGCAAGGTGCTGGCCATCGGTTACAAC
>Ga0075459_1000165_pt1 | contig 9577 bp, 20 predicted proteins | sample DEB3_08_DNA_2_FD_76333 | JGI IMG/M metagenome (GOLD analysis project Ga0075459, IMG submission 76333) | Aqueous microbial communities from the Delaware River and Bay under freshwater to marine salinity gradient to study organic matter... | ecosystem: Environmental > Aquatic > Marine > Coastal ...
GCTGAATAAAGTCTTGGCGTATTCCTTTTAACCCCTGCCGCTCGTATAGCCTGCCTCAATTCTTCAATCGCTGCTATAACTTTAATGCCCATTTCCTGCCCCTGCAACACGCGCTCAATGCGCTTGATTAAATTGCAGGCGTATTGCTTTGGCGCTTCCGTGCCTTGCACATCGCGCAGCTTAACCAGACTTTCCTGCAAAAGTTGATTACGCAGCGCATCGCTCTGTGCGTCCACGACAACACTATGCATCACAACGCCAGCCCCACCAATTCGGTCAGTGCCAGCCGCTGTAACTTTGCCGCAGACCACAGGCTGCAAACCAGTGCCGCCTCCGCCGCTGCTGTTTTCCGGTATCGTGCCGACCATTGGAACGGTTTTGTAAAAGCGTTCGTATTCAGTCATCGTTCTTTTCCCTTATCTCAAAGCCACGGGCTTCCAGTGTGGCGCGGAGGTCTTCAACCCAAGATTTAGCGACGGTGTTGTGTAAACCCCAAGCTTCTGCAATCTCACGCAGCGGGTCAGGCTTGGGCTTGGGGATGATGAAGCGCCACAGAATAGGATGGACGTCCCAATCTTTAGTAGGCACCTGCTCCATCGCATCGCTCACCTCTTGCCGGAATGCTTCGTGCTGTTCGATGGCGCGGCATAGGGCTTCGACCCACGGGTTCTTATTGCGGACAATTACTAGGGCATCTCCGCCGCAATCATTCAGCAGCTTTAGTGCTTTCTTTTCAATGTCGGTCATTTGTCAGTGTCCTTTCACATGGTTTGCAGACTTCGCCTTTCATCCGCCTAAACAGGCGGCAGCGCGGGCATTTGTTGCCGGGGGCAGGGAACCACATCGCAGCAACGCGTGGCATTTCCGGATCGTCCCGTTCGGCCTCATGCGCTGCGGGCGGAAACTTGTCGCCCATCACGATGCACACGCCTTCAATGCCGCTGGTCTTGCACATTGCAGCCATGTCGGAATTGCGGGCGAACAGCCCTGCCGTTGTCGGGTCGTCGGTATACAGCATGATGCTGCTATCTTCTTGCTCCGTCACGCGACCTAAGCGGCGTTGTTCTTCTCCAGCCAACAACGCAGCGCGTCTGGCTAGGCGCATGACTGAACCCCATTCGCTTATGCTTTCCGGCGCGTTCATTATTTTAGCCTCGTTATGAATGTGACGCCCTCAACAGTGCGGCACTTGAACGCCTTTCCGTGTCTGATCCCATATTGTGATGCGTTGCGGCTGGTGCGCTTTGCATCGCCGCGCTTGGCGGCTGGCATAGTGCCAACTTCGCCAACCTCTAGAGTCCCCATCGGGTAAAACATCGGGCGGCTCATTTCAGCAGCCCCCGCGCTACGCAGGCTTGGCGCAGATGCTCCGGCCTAAACCCCCACACGCGGTAGACGCTCCCGTAGGTCTGGCAGACTAGGGATAAATGCCGCTCATGCTGCCGCAGTTCAGCCTTTAGGCGTTCGTGTTTCTCAATGGCCTTTGCGCCTACGCGCAGCAAGTCCAGTTCAGGGTCAATGCCTTCTTCGTCATCATCAATGGATGGGTCGATCACTTTAATTTCAAACATGGTTCGGTGTCCTTTACAGTTCTATCGTTGTGGTAGGCTTGGGGCGTCTGTCGTTCAGCCGTGCCAGCCAGTAGGCGCGGTCAGGCCCTTGTGCGCGTTCGGCATGGTATTTGAACAGCGCCCTAGCTAGGTCGTCATATCCCTGTTGCTTGTGCGTCACGATCAGCGGCGATGGTATCATCGGCTTAAGGTTGGGCCGATAGTCGCGCTGCCCTATGCAGGCGTCCTCTATGTCGCGCAGCGTCAGGTTAAGGTTACGTTCCCTGTTGATGTATTGCATAACCGCCGACTTGTCGGTGATATAGCTGCACAGTTGGCGTATCTTGGCGCGTAGGTTCCTATCCATTGCGCTTGTCTTTCTTGATATATTTGCCCGTGTTGGGGTCGCGCAGGGTGGCGTGACGTTTCCAATAGAGCAGTTCGGCGCTGTCGCGCAGCCATGCCTTGCGCCACCATTCGCCGGACTGTTGCGTCAGCCAAATGGCGTATATTGATAAGGCTTGCGCGATTAACAGCGCGATGATTGCTATTTGTTCGTGTGTCATTGGTTAATCCTCTATGTCTTGGAATATGTCGATGCGGACAATGTAGCGGTCTTTGCTGCCATCCCACATCGAGCCAATGCGTATGTTGTCGCTGTGTATATAACAGCCTTCTGGCATATGCTTTGGCATTGAGCGGTCATGCTGGAATATGGCTATTTGTGGCGCTCTTTGCATTTAATCCTCCAGCATTAAAGTTAATAGGAACAGCGCGGCTCCAGCGAGTAGCGCGGTCACAGTGTCCCGCCGACAGCGTCGATCTGGTAATTCATTTCGGCCATATCGTCCCGTAGGGCGTTATTTTCAGCCACTAGGCGGTCGTATAGTATCTGCAACGCTTCTAGCTCTTCCTGCGCGTCTGTGAGCGTCTCCAGACGTTCCCCTAGCACTAAAGCCAAGTCATTGTCGCAATAGCGTGCAGCGTCGGCCAGTGCGGTATCAGATAGCATCCGAAAATATGTGCGGTCGTTTGTCATGTTATGCTCCTTGTGATTATGTAAACCGCGCGATTTTGTCGCGCTGCTCGATTAGGAACTCCAACATAGTTGAAAACTCTGCAAAGTCGGTCAAGGCAATGTCGTGCGCTTGGCCGCTGTCGATTAGGTCGCACAGGTCGAAATAGACCTCTTGCAATGTCGTTTGGTCTTGTGTCATTGGTCGATCTCCAACAGCATCCGCGCAACATCGCGCACAAATTCATCCGTTACCCGTCCGCTTTGAGCATAGTTTGCCACCATGCTATCTAATGCCGTTCGCATTCGCGGCGCGGCGGCAATTAGCGCCGCTTCGCGCTCTAGCGTTTCAGCGTCAATGCCGGGCGTGTAGCCGCCTTGCATCAAATATTCATCGATCAAGTGTAATGTTTGCGTAGTCATTGGTTATGCTCCTTCTACGTTTACGAAATGGTAACCATCGCCCTTGACGTTGCCGCCCTGTGCGAACGTGCCGTCCCAACCTAATTTAGCCAGTAATGCGTCGGCAGCGGCCCGGTGATTTTCGGCGTGACCTAGCGCATGGTCATAGCCGATCGTGACGCTGCCAGCCCATGCGGTCGCTTTGATACGTCCGCCCTTGGTGTTGGTCGGGCCAAGGTAACGGGTTTCTATGGCTTGTGTAACGAATGTCATTGTCTCTCACTCTCTTAATTGGCACTAGCGCCATGAACGCCGCGCAGCCGATCGACCGCGCGGCTAACATGGCATTAGGCCGCTATCGCATCATTCCACGCCGTATTAGGCGCCGTATGGCTTGATCGGATCGGCATTAGGACAGCGAACGCGCTTGGATATAGCGGGAAGGTAACACCGGCTGGTGACTGTCCGTTATGGTGCAAATGCGCTTCTAACGAACTTTTACCACCTAACAGTTTGCCGATCTTGCCCATGTCCGCAACATAAGCAGGGTTAAACTGTGCGATTTCACCGGACAATTCGCCGGTGGGAATGACGCGACGCCAGTCGGGGAAAGTGCCGTCTACCGGCTGGCAGGCGATATCGCCGCATTGCGTAGGCGTTACTGTGACGCTGTCGAACTTATTGCCAGTGACAGCGCGCTTAATAACGTCGCTAGGGATAATCCAACCCTTAAATTCGGGCAGGTCGCTAACGTCGATCTTACCGCAGAAAAGCCGGTGTCCGTCGGTCGATACGATATAGCCTAGCGGATCCACATATACGCCGTTTAGATAATAGCGCGCCTTTTCCGTTGACGCGCAGATAAGCGCAGCGCGCAATAGATCGGTCGATACTGTGATGATTGTTTCGGTTGTCATGGTTTACTGTCCTTTATTTTACTGTGGTGGTTAAACTGTGAATAGTAGGGCGTCGAGGGTTAGCGCCGCGATGATATACACCGCGAACGCTAGGTTATGGATTGCTGCGCGCTTCAAGCTGCACCGCCTTTCTTGCGTATTGCCAGCTTGACCAGCGCCACATGAATAGGACGCATCGCGCCGTAATCCTTTTCGGTGCGGACAATGGCTTCAAGCCAATGAAGCTCTTGTTGCATGGCGAGGTTAAAATAGTTGCGTTTGGTCATTTGTGTTGATCCTTGTTGTCTTGATATTAGGCGTATGGCTCAATCTGCATGACGCGCCCGGTGGATGTGTAGAAATCGGCGCAGAGCGGATTGGATGCGTCAATCTCAAGGTCGATAATGTTAAACATATCGTGCGCTAGTGCTATTGCATCGGGCAAGTTGGCGGCGGTGGCGATGATGTCGGTGTCGGTGGTAGTCATTGTGTTGCTCCTGTGTGTGTTGTGCTGTGCCCTCATTCTACACAATAAGAGGGTAGGCACAAAAACAATCGAGTGCATAAAACTGCACCTATGCACCAAATTGTGTGGCATTTTAGCACTACCCTCTAAAACCGATTTTAAGCCTCATACAGCGCGATTTGAGTTTGAGGGTAGGTCAGTATGGAAAAGGGTCGAGTCTGAAAAGGTTCCCGTTCTGTTCTGTGTATGTTCCAGAATGCCAAATGACCCAGAATGACCCAGAAATGACCCAGAAATTGCCCAGTTTTTGGATCGTGGATTTATCCGGAAAAATGCCCGGATTTTTGGGTCATAAACTGGGCAGTCTGTTGGGTAATGATTTCGCACTAAATGACCCAGAAATAAATGGCTCGAATGCGCGGGTCTTGGGGGAAACTGGGTATTCTGGGTAGTTGTTTGGTATTTAACAGAGATTTAGTAAATTATAACCTATATGGTTAACACGTATGTATTTCTCAGCGACTGAAAACAGAATGACCATTTTGCCCAGTCCGTGTTGCCCATGTAACACACCTACGCAGTTTGTTCTCATCAGTTTACATTCACGTAAACTCGGTTCGTCGTGGACTTGTAAACGCATGACCCAGATTGCCCAGCGCAATATGTTGCAGTGCAGCATAGCCAGCCAGCAATATGTTTTTGCGAACCGTTCGCATTAGCCAAATGGAAATGCCAATCCCAATCCGCGCGCGCCAATCGCAGCGCGCAATTCGCGCAGCCAAACGCAAGCACTAAAATGCAGGCATTAAAATGCAGGTAGTTTTATGCAGGGGGTGGGTGGGGCCGACGGCGCGTGGGACTGTCACGGGTAGGGTCGTGAGCAATTTTTTTTTGAAAAATTTTTTTTTAAAATCTCACTGCACCAAAGCCTGTTGCGTATCTGCGTGCAGTAGCTTATTGTACGCCCAATGACTTTCTACTCATTGCCATTCACACCTGAGCGGGTGCAAGCGACCGAGGCGCGGCTAGAGGCAATCTATGACGCTGCGCGCTGCGGACTTAAAGGCGACAGTCTGGCGATGGCCGCTGGATTGACCCCGCGGCAGTTCCGCGTGTTGGCCGACGCTGACCCGCTGGTCGAGATGGCTGAGATCAAAGGCCGCGCTGACGGCGAGTACACTGCGGCCAAGACGATGTACGAAGCGGCGCGCGATGGCGACAGCAAGGCTGCGCTGGAGATACTCAAGCATCAGCACGGTTGGGTAGCCAAGCAGCAGATCGACGTAAACATCGACCAACAGATAAGCATTACAGGCGCGCTGGAAAAAGCACAGTCGCGCGTCATCGAAGGGTTGTACACAGAACTGCCCCGCCTAGAGGATAACACACATGCAGCAGCCGATATATTCAGCCCAAGACGAGATGGAGTTGATGGCGAGGTTGTGGTCCCCGTCTCTGAAGGATGACCCACTAGCGTTCGTATTATATACATTCCCGTGGGGGCAGCAGGGTACGCCGCTGGAACATTTCCCCGGCCCGCGCAAATGGCAGCGTCAGATACTCGCCGACCTGCGCGACCACATCAAAGAGAACCAAGGTAAGATAGATTACGACACGTTCCGTGAAGCGGTGGCTTCTGGGCGTGGTATCGGTAAGTCTGCCTTGGTCTCATGGTTGGTGATATGGATGCTCTCTAGCCGCATCGGCTCGACGACCATCGTGTCGGCCAACTCTGAGGCGCAGTTGCGGTCGGTAACATGGGCAGAAATTACTAAGTGGCTGGCGATGAGCCTTAACAGCCATTGGTTCGAGATAGCCGCCACCCGCATCATGCCCGCCAAGTGGCTGACGGAACTGGTCGAGCGCGACCTGAAGAAAGGCACGCGCTATTGGTCGGTCGAAGGCCGGCTGTGGTCCGAAGAAAACCCTGACGCATACGCAGGGGTGCACAACTTCGACGGTGTGATGCTGATATTTGACGAAGCCAGCGGTATTCCAGACTCTATATGGTCGGTATCGGACGGTTTCTTCACCGAAAATACGCCGCATCGCTTCCATCTGGCCTTTTCCAACCCGCGGCGGAACACCGGCTACTTCTACGAGACGTTTCACAGCAAGCGCGCGTTCTGGCGCACGCGCACTATCGACGCGCGCGATGTCGAAGGTACGGATAAAAACCTGTATCAGCGCATTATCGACGAATATGGCCCGGAAAGCTACCAAGCCAGCGTCGAAGTCTACGGTAATTTCCCGTCAGAAGGCGACGATCAGTTCATCGGCAGCAATTTGGTCGATGATGCCATGAAACGGACACCCGCCAGAGACACCACAGCGCCGATTGTCATCGGTGTTGACCCTGCGCGCTTCGGGGCTGACGCCACCGTCATCGCCGTGCGCCAAGGGCGGGACATTTTGGAGCTGCGGAGACACCGCGGCGCGGACACAATGGAGGTGGCCGGCCATGTTATCGACGCCATAGAAGAGTTTAAGCCTGCGCTGGTCTGCATCGACGAAGGTGGGCTAGGCGCAGGCGTCGTAGACCGGCTAAAAGAGCAGCGGTACAAGATACGCGGCGTGAATTTCGGCAATAAAGCCAAAAATCAGACCATGTGGGGCAACAAACGGGCCGAAATGTGGGGTGCCATGCGCGATTGGCTAAAAACAGGCCACATACCGACCGATAGGTTCCTGAAAACCGACATGATCAGCCCGCGCACCAAGCCTGACAGCAAGGGTACACTGTTCCTAGAGAGCAAGAAGGATATGAAGGCGCGCGGCCTAGCATCGCCTGACGCTGCGGACGCCATAGCGGTCACGTTCGCGTTTCCTGTAGCATCTACCGATCCGCGTCTAGGACGCGTTGACAAGCGCCGCACAAGCGGGTATTCTTCCGCCGGAGTTTCTACATCGTGGATGGGCAGTTAATGGCGGACAAGAAAAAATCGGTGTCGCTATCCGTTGGCAGGGGTGAGAAATTGCCTGTGTCAAAGGGCGCGGGACTGACAGCCGCTGGCAGAGCCAAGTATAATGCTGCGACCGGCAGCAAATTAAAGGCACCTGCACCCAACCCGAAGACAAAGGCGGATGCAGGCCGCAAAGCGTCGTTTTGCGCGCGCATGGGTGCGGTAGCTGCTAAGGCTAAAAACGGCGAACGCGCTAAAGCCAGCTTAAAAAGGTGGAAATGCTCATGAAAAAGGGCTTATATGCCAACATCCACGCCAAGAAAGAGCGGATAGCCGCTGGATCAGGCGAAAAGATGCGTAAACCGGGCGCTAAAGGCGCACCTACAGCCAAGGCGTTCAAGCAGAGCGCCAAAACCGCCAAGAAGGGTAAGTAAATGCCAGCCAATAAATACACACGCAGCCTGTATAAGCCGGGGACTGTTGCTTCTGAACGAGCAGCGATTGCCAACCGCGATCCAGCCCGCAAAGCAGCAGCCGAAAAAATCATGGCGCGCGAAGGCACCACAAGCGCCGCCGGCGGTCGTCCGGCAGCTAAAACGGCAATGCCAAAAGCGCCCAAAGCGCAGCAGGTCACACGCACGACCGTTTCATTTAAGCCTACGCCGATGGGCAAAAAGAAATAATCATGCCGCTGTGCAAATCGACAGGTAAAGCCGCGTTCCGCAAGAACATCAAGGCTGAAGTAAACGCTGGTAAGCCTGTGAAACAGGCTGTAGCCATAGCGTACAGCGTCAAGCGTCAAGCCGCCAAGAAGGGCAAGAAATAGCACATGGCCGACCCCACAGGCATCAACACGGCAGGCAAAGTCGCCAACGTCGGCTCTAACCCGCCTAAAACGTCAGGCGACGATGGCGACAAGATGGCGACCATGCGGTCGCGCCTCCAGATGGCGCAGGCTGCGTACTCTGACAGCCGTGAAGATGAACTGGACGACCTACGGTTTATGGCAGGATCGCCAGACAACCAGTGGCAATGGCCTGCTGACGTGCTGTCAACACGCGGAAGCGTGCAAGGGCAGACAATTAACGCACGTCCCTGCCTGACAATTAACAAATTACCGCAACACGTCCGTCAAGTTACGAACGAACAGCGTCAAAACCGGCCTAGCGGTAAGGTAATTCCTGCTGACGACAACGCCGACGTTGAAGTCGCAGAGATTTTCAACGGCGTCATGCGTCATATTGAGTATATGTCGGACGCCGACGTTGCATATGACACAGCTTGCGACAACCAAGTTACCTATGGCGAAGGATATATTCGCCTCATAACTGAGTATTGCAACGAAGACAGCTTCGACCAAGACATCCGCATTATGCGTGTCCGCAACTCGTTTAGTGTCTACATGGACCCTACGATCCAAGACCCGTGCGGCGCAGACGCTGAATGGTGCTTTGTTACCGAAGACATTCTGAAATCTGACTATGAGCGTATGTTTCCGGACGCATCGCCTATCTCGACTCTCATGTCGCAAGGCGTCGGCAACGAGAGCATGGCGCAATGGCTGGCTGAAGACACCATCCGCATCGCGGAATATTTCTACAAAGCCTACGAAAAAGCTACGCTGCACCTGTATCCAGACAACCAGACGGCTTTCAAAGGCACGCCGCAGGACAGCAACTTGCAGGCGATGTTCGGCAAGCCAATCCGCACACGCGAAGTAGACCGCCAAAAGGTCATGTGGATGAAAACCAACGGTTTTGACATCCTCGACGAGCGTGAGTGGTCCGGCAAATGGATACCTGTCGTGCGCGTCGTCGGCAACGAATGGGAAGTCGAAGGCCGTATGTACATCTCTGGCCTTGTGCGTAATGCCAAGGATGCCCAGCGGATGTATAACTACTGGACCAGCCAAGAGGCAGAAATGCTTGCGTTGGCCCCTAAAGCACCGTTTATCGGCTACGGCGGCCAGTTCGAAGGCTACGAAAACCAGTGGAAGACAGCCAATACGACCAACTGGCCTTATCTGGAAGTCAATCCTGACGTTACAGACGGCGCTGGAGGCGTTCTACCGCTGCCACAACGCGCGCAGCCACCTCTGCCCCAAACAGGCCTTATACAGGCTAAAATGGGCGCTGGAGAGGACATCAAGGCCACAACAGGCCAGTATGACGCATCGCTGGGCCAACAGGGCAACGAACGGTCGGCTAAGGCTATTGTCGCACGCGAAAAGCAGGGTGATGTCGGCACGTATCACTACGTTGACAACCTTGCGCGTGCCATTCGGCACATCACACGCCAAGTTGTCGATATGATCCCTAAAATCTACGACACGCAGCGCATTGCCC
>Ga0075459_1000167_pt1 | contig 9481 bp, 16 predicted proteins | sample DEB3_08_DNA_2_FD_76333 | JGI IMG/M metagenome (GOLD analysis project Ga0075459, IMG submission 76333) | Aqueous microbial communities from the Delaware River and Bay under freshwater to marine salinity gradient to study organic matter... | ecosystem: Environmental > Aquatic > Marine > Coastal ...
CAATCAAGCTAGTGAAGTCCTACAAGGCGATTGCCTAGAGCTAATGAAAGACATACCAGACGGTAGTGTCGATATGATACTGGCGGATTTACCATATGGCACGACAGCCTGTAAGTGGGATACGATTATACCCTTTGAGCCACTGTGGGAGCAGTACAAACGTATTATCAAGCCCAATGGTGCGATAGTGCTGACAGCCTCGCAACCGTTTACAAGTGCCTTGGTGATGAGTAATCCTAAGATGTTTAAGTATAGCTGGATATGGGTAAAGTCTAACGTAAGTGGATTTGCTAATGCAAAAAAGAGACCGCTAAAGAAGTATGAAGATGTGCTTGTATTTAGTAAGCTTACGCCGCCATACCACCCACAGGGGCTTCGTCGGCTAGCGGTGCCAAGGGTTCGGAAGGCAAAGGTGGGAGATACTGTAGGCGGCAACGGTTTCTATGATGGATATGTGCAGCAGTACACTAATTACCCAATCAATGTATTAGAGTTTGCCAATGACAGGAAACTCCACCCCACTCAAAAACCAGTAGCCCTATTCGAGTACCTAATCAAAACCTATACCAACGAGGGCGACTTAGTGCTGGATAACGTGGCTGGCAGTGGTACAACAGGCGTGGCGTGTCAGAACCTCAACCGTAACTTCATACTAATGGAGCAAGAGCCTGAGTATGTTGAGATTATTAAACAAAGGCTAGAGTTAAATAAGGAGCGACGCAATGACCAACTATAACAAAAGACTAGATGAGGGATACCACAAAATCTGTGTTCCAGTAGAAAGCCACGCACTTGAATGCTTGCGAAAATGTGAGAAACAAGCAGAGATAACTTGAAATAATGTGAAAGGAGGAAGTATGACACCACAAGCACGAATTGAACGCATAATCGCTCAGGTGCTACATAAGGATTTTGTCGGCAAGCCTATCGACATCCAGCGAGTAGCAAAAGAGATACTAGAAGTGATTGAAGGGCAGCCAAAAGCGTGAGCTGCGGCACTGTAGGGCTTTCGAGCCTGAACTTGTCTAGGGCCAGGTCAATCACACGAGTAATCAATAGGAGGATACAATGACACCGAAAGTAAAAGCATATATCGAACGCACGATAGTCTCCGAGTTTGAGTTGATGGAGGCAGACTTCACTATAGAAGAGCTTGAGGCGATAGCTAATTACAATAGGAAAAGACAAAACCCTCCAAGCAATAGCCCTCGCTAAATACGAGGGTTATATATTGCCTATACTGCGTGGTACTTAACTAGTATATATCATCGACAATATACGGACGCTGGAGTTCGATTACCTCCATAGCTAGGTAGCCTAAATCACGCTCTATAGGGTGTACGCTGGTACGCATTACAGCCTTGTCGATAGCAAACAGCAAGTCATCTATATCATGTCTAGGCTCTCGTACCGGCTGGACGGTGTTTAGCACCCTAAATAACGCTACATGCCCTAATAGAGGCACTGCTGGGGTATCTCGATGAAGCTCTTGGTGCGTGTCCCTATCTATCTCGTATATATACTTACTGCGAAGCTCTTTGCCTACAGGTGTGCTATTCCACGCATTTCTTGTGCTTAAAAGATGATGTTTATCCCTCATCAAATATCCTTCCTGCTATTTTACCTATACCACGTATCGGGTCTACCCTCTCTGGCAGTTTATCCATCAAATGTAACGCCGTTATCCCTATAGCAGTATATGTCAACACCTTACCAGCTGTAGTCTCCTGAGCATCCCATAGCCGTTCTGACAGCGTTTCACCCGGTGGACACATTAGCTCATAGATACTCACGCCTGCTACCAGCCCAGCCCAAGCAGCCTCACTAGCTCGAGGTTTCCTCACACCCAATCCTCAGGTACGCCAGCCTCTAAATCATTAGCCTCACGATGTATCATACGGCTATAGGCAGCTTCATCGCACTCAGCTACCTCACGCAGGTGTAGGTGTACAGGATAATTATGCTCGAGTATATGATTAGCTATCGGTACAAACATATTGTTCGATGAAAACACATAAGCCCCAGTGCTAGCCTCTTCGTCCATTACTATGAATACATGCGAATAGCAGGCGATAGCACCAATGTACATGAACAATGCTGTATTATCTGGTGTAGCCTCAAACTCGCTACCATCGCCAAGCTCTAGGTGTAGGTGTTCACTCATTATCGAACTCCACGCTATCCATCATCGCTAGCTTACCAATTGCGACATAGTACTCAGGTGGTGTCAGCCATGTTATCTCCTCACCATCGTAGAACGGATATCGCTCTTCGTTTGGTGAAGCTTCCATACTATTCTACTGCCTCGCGTAAGCTACGTATCACTTGTACAAGTATAGTCTTAACAGCTGATAGTCCAGACGCTACGCCTGATAGTGTTATAGCTACTGTAAGCACCCACAACTGCTCCCATTCAGCTTTGAACAGTAAATCGAGTATAGACTCACCAGACACGATGAAAGCCGTTAGAAGCACCTGTACGAAGGTCCAGGCAGCCCTTGAGACTACATCACCCCAATCTATATCCTTGATTGCTTGCCAGAGTTTCATTTGAACACCCCTTTCAGTTTATCTATAATCCACTGTACCATCTCGACTAGCTTATTTAGCAGCACATTATTCTTTTCACCCCAGTCTGTAGCTGGTGGTGTTACCACTGGTGGTTCGACTACGGGTGGTTTAGGCTCGACAGGTGGTTTAGGAGGTTCTACGACTATCTCATCTAAATCTGATAAGCGTATACCCCAGTCAAAGCCTTTACCTGTAGCGTAGACACTCCGAAGCCATAGCTCACCCTTCCAGTCAGCCTTTGTAGAAAACGCCACATCTGTACCCTTCGCTAGGGCTGTACCCTCAGCCTTGCCAGTGATTAGGTTAGTTACAGATACCTTCTTGTTAGTACGTAGCATGCGAGGTGTAGTCATCGCCACCCAGCTAGGCTTAGACGGCTTCGGTGGTGCTAGCTTAGCCTCAGCCTCACGCTGTAGACGTGCTAAGTCATAGTTACCAGGGCAGGCTGTAGAGCTATACTGTCGGTGTGGTGTGAGTGGTATCTTGCCATAGTATCGCCATAAGTCAGCTATAACCTCAGCTACTACATCGTAATCCTCATTTCGGCAACGTGGGTCGCACTCTAGCCCGATACTCCTCTGGTTGATATCGAAGTCGCCAGCGTGCCACGCAGTGTCAGACTCAGCTACTAGACACCACGCTCTACGCCCTGTACCTGTTATCACATAATGAGCCGAAGCTTGCCTACTAGGGTTTGTCAGTGTCGCTACAACGCCCTCAGCCGAAGGGTTACGAGCAGGGTCGTCCCACCAATGTATAACAATTCTATCCACCTTCTTGCCACCACGCCCAGATGTAAAGTTCGGACTATCGATGTTATTTATTTCGTTATACGCCATTACTTCCCTCCTATTATTTCATTAACTATAAACATCGCAACGCCTGTGAGCAAGGCTCCAAACGTTGCTGAGATAGTATTCTCATACCAGCGTCGCTTCTGTACTGCCATAAGCTTCTCTTCAATATCACTACGAGTGTCGGCAATCTTATCATCTACTTCTGACTTGGTGTAAAAGCTAAGCATATCGAGTTTCTTATTGATACTAGCCAAAGCAGGCTCTACAATCTTTGATTGCGACTGCTTCAGCAAGGCTATGTCTGTAGCCATCTGTAGGAACTCTTCTCTCTCGGTAGGTGTCATGGGTTATACCTTTGTGTAGAATACGGTTACTTCATATGGTTCGCTTGTCCTAGAGGCGTTAATCTGACTTCTAAACTTCAAGGCATTGGAGCTATCCACAGAGATATGTGAGCCAGCATAGGATACCATACCAGCACCGAACCAGGTTGTGCCTACTAATATTTTCCTAGCATCGCCAGCCCACCATCCCTCGCCTGAGATAACCTTATCTATGCCACTAGCGATGAGTGTTATATCGCTTATCGTGTTATTAGCTATCGTTATTGTACCTGTAAAAGTTCGCTTGTAAATAGTCTTGCCATCTACCCAAGTCGTATTAGTGCTAGCCTCGCTCGTGCTGTAGTTGCCAAGTATACTCACCACCCCACTCGCGTCAGTCGTCAGTACGCCAGCAGTAGAGCCACCGTTGAGCTTGGAGATGGTTACGTTTGCGTCTGTAACGGCTGTGGTGGTTACTGAGTTGGCCTTGAGCGAGCCGTTGTCGTTATGAGCTACACCTAACGTGCTAGCCACCTCATTAGACCAAGCAGTAGTTGGTTTTAGCACCACAATCTGCCCAGATACGTTGCCTAGGTCTGTGTACCCTGGTGCGAAGCTTGTTATCTCGATGTTACCACCAGACAGTATGCCGTTAAATACTGTCACTGTTGCAGGCACGAACGCACCTGTGCCGTCTACGTCGCCTACCGTTGCGATGAACTTACTAGGCCAGTTAGTTGTTGCGTCTACCTGTAGTGTCGTGGAACTGATAACACGAGCATTTGCTACCGTCGCTTTGACTGCGTCCCCTGAACCGTTACTTGCTCTGATTAAATCTATGCTTGCCATATACCACTATTGTAGCATAAATGCTAGTGGCAATAGTCTACTATTCTTTTACCACTTTTTTCAGTGCTTTCACGTACTCGATACTGCACAAGTCCTCGCCAACCCACGAGAAGTCGAGGTCATACGGCAGGTCATCGTATTTAGTTTTATCGAACGCCCTGTCCTTGTTGTCGCTAGTACTCAGCCCTGTGTTATGTAACAGTGTTGTGGCGTGCCAACGCTCGATATTATCGCCAGCCCAGCAGAAGTCCAGCTCTGGAGTTATCTTGTACTCAGCTCCGAACAGTGGTGCGTTAAACAGTTGTGCCCACATCTCAGCACACCATTTCTGTATGTCGCTATCTATTATATCGAGGTAGCCAGATAGCTTGTGGCAGTCGCTCTGTACTTTGAGCCAGTACTCAGCAGTCGGCTTTACTAGCACCCACTGAGCTCCAGCACCGTCCAAACGCTCTAGTGTACTACGGTCTACTTTAATCAGCCTAGCAAAGTTGTCCAGCACCTCATCACCGTTGGTACACCCCTTAATATAATCGGCGTTTATGTAGCTCGCACAGTCTGAGCCAGCCCACACACTATCGGACAACTCCACCTTACTCCAGTCAGGTAGTCGCCTGAATATAATGTCGGTGTCTATCTGGAAGTAAGTGTCTTGCTCTCTAGTGGGGTCTTCTGACAGGTAGCAGTACCAGAGGAACGGCCTAGTGCTAGCGACGTACATACGCTCTCGGCGTGTGTCCATATACGCATGTATCTCAGCCCTATTACCCCAACGTCGCACAATATAGTCCACTACTGGGTCGTCAGGTTTATCGACTGCGAACAGTACTACCACCTCTAGATTGGGGTCAAGTGAATAGAGGTTGGTGAGTAGCACGTCTATCTCCCACTTGAACTTCGGGTGTGTATTCTGTGCGACCAGATACTTCATACCTCAAGCATAACAAAAACACCCCACTTTGTGTAGGGTGTTTTTGAACCACTGATTATGGCTAGAGAGCTGTTGTAGCTGCCTTGCTTGTACCAGTTGTTGGAGTGTTAGTGTTAGTTGTTGAAGCACTAGATGTACCGACGTCAGCACCCTGCTCAACAGTAGCGATAGCACCTGCTTTTTTGACAAGTACAAATGTGTCACCACGGTCACGCAACTGAACCTCAGAACCTGAGAAGCCAGGTACTTTGGTGATAACTGTGTAGTCATCTGGTCGCATTTTAGGAGTAACGTTCAAGATAGCCTTTTTGTCAGCTACAAGGACGTGTACCTGTCCCCAGTCGCCAGTACCACCCTGAGGCTTTGTACCTAGTGCTTGTGGGAAGTAGTGGTCAGGCACCTCTACGCAGGTAACACCCTTTAGGCGACCCAAGAAACTTTTGTTGATGCCATCGCCGTAACCAGCGTCTGAACCTGTGAAGGTAATCTGGTCAGCAAGCTCAGCTGCGTAAGTAGAGCTGACAAGTGCGACCATACGCTGTACTTGACCACCCTTGTTTTTAACCTTCATCACAGCCTTAGCGAATGCTAGAGGTAGACGAACAGTGTTGTTCACAGCAGAGATACGGACTACTTGACCATTTTCACGAGCTGCCACAACCTTGTTGATTGAGTAAACGTCGTGAGTTGGTACGAAGACTTCCTCGATTTGCTGACGTGCCCACTGAGCGGCCAAGTTAGCAATAGGGGTATCCTGCTCCAGAGTTTTCTGGATACGAGCGAACATTGCTTGGTTGTAAGCAAGCGTGTAGTCGTTGCCACTGTTGCCTACTAGAGTAACAGGTGAGTATACTACGCTGTTTTCGTTGTAACCAGCAAGAGTACCGTTGTCTAGTGAGAATACACGGATTGAACCGTCGTTGTTGAACTTGTAACCATTATCACCGAAGTAAGGTGCGAACACCGAACTGATTGTTAATTGTCGGTCGATAAGGCTACTATCTGACTTACCATAAGTTTGAGCCATTAGTTTTCCTTTCGTTAAAAATGTTAGTGGTTTATACCACACTCATAGTATAACCACAATACTTGTAAAAGTATAGTACTAAAAATCCCAGTCATCACCACCGTATATACTAGTCACAACCTCGTCCTCATACTCCTCAACTTTTTGCTCAGTCCGTATCAGGAACTCTCCCTTGGCGTCAAAGTACTGTTTAATAGCGTCTGAACAATAGCGAAAACTGTCCGAGAAGTGTGAGTTACTGTCGTGGGCTGGTCCTTCATAGTCGCCTGTGTACTGGTTGAACTTACGCTTATATAGGCGTAGCTTATCTATCGCACCGCTAGTGAACGGTCTATGCCAAGTAGTATCAGCCGAACTCATCAGATGAACAGCCTCTCGTATGCCGTCATCTTTTTTGCGACGCTTGAGCAGTGAGCTATTGGTCAGACCTAGCCCCTGTAACTTAACAAGCCTCTGTATACCGTCGCTATCACGCACCGAGCCATCGTGTGGCAGGAAGTGCCACCTATAGTTGTACGGCTTGCCCATTATATAGCCCACTAGCAACTTGTCATCTATGGTAGCTGTTTCATAAGCGTCTATAACGTTGAGCTTCTTGTCGTGATACTGCCAGAATAGCCCAGCAGTGCCGTCGCCGCCTCCCCCTAAGTCCCAGCTTGTATACACAGGCAAATCAGGGTTGTGTGGGTGTATGCCTATCTCACCGTTCTTAATCTTACGGCTAATCTCGTTACCGTAGTAGCTCGTCATCAGAGCCTGCCCCTCATCGAGCAGGAACTCCTGCCTATACAGGAAGTCGTTACCATACTCGTTGATGTAGTCCTGCCTAGTCTGCTCCAGCTGTTCTGCCGTCATATAGCGTGTAGCGTCTACACGCTGAGCGTACTGAGTGGGGTCTTTTTCAGCGGCTTCTAGCAGTTTGATAAATGTACCGCCAGACACGCCGTCCTGCTTCGGGGTACTCTCAATAATAATCTGCCCACCATTGGCGGCCACAATCGGTCGGATAATACCTAGCACTCCAGACACGATGTCCACGAACTCAGATAAGATGTATAGCTTAGTGTTATTACCACGCAACGCCTCTGGATTAGCGTTAGCCCCCACTAGAGCGAGGGTTGAGCCGTTTTTGAGCGTCATGGACATATTATCCTTGGTGTTAGTTTGCGATAATATCAGTGCTTTCGGTATATGCTCGATAGTCCTAAAGCCGTCATTTTCTACGTTATTCCAGAAAGCGTTATACCCCTGCTCTTTGGTCGGGTAAACGATAACCACACCCATAGGCTCTTCCACCATACGCTGTATGGCGTAGACGAAAGTGGTTAAGCCTTTTCCTGCCCGTCTAGCCCACTCTAACACCCCAAAACGCTTGTCTCGCATACCAGACAGGAACTCTGCCTGATAATCTCTTGGGGTGTAGTGATGGGGTACTTGCATACCACCTACTTCTTAGTAGGTTTCGCAGTAGTAGGCTTAGCTACCTCAACAACCTCAACACTCGGTGTTTCAATAACCTCACCATCAGCCAACGCTTTAACACGCTTCTTGTAAGCGTCTTCAGCAGCTTCTAGCTCGTCAATCGCACTTACCTTGTTCTTGCTTGCCTCAGCTTCAAACGCAGTGTCGACTAGGAACATCACGTAGTCGTAGTACTTGAGGTCGTCAGTTGGGATACTGTACTTCTGGCTAATCTCGCTAGCCTTGCTCGGGTCTTTCAGCCAGCCGTCTACAACTGCTGCTTGGTGGCTCGCAAGCCTCCAGCCGAAGTCCTGCTTCGCACCATTAGGGTTTAGGTTGCCGCTGTTAATGTAGGCAGCAATCATCGCTCGTGCCTCTAGCTGTCCCTGATTAGCAGGGTCAATCATAATCTTCTCACCGTTACGCTTTGGGTCGATGTTTTCAAATATAATACGCATTTTACTCTCCTAACTCGTCTATAAAGGCGTCCACAAATGGGTCGCCAGTGTTACTTTTGCTCTTACTCGTACCTCGCTGGCTAAGCCCCTGCCTGTCATCACGTCCGATAACAGCCTTACGCTTCTCCAGCTCAGCCTCAACTTCCTTGCGCCTGCTAATCTCATCGTTTAACTGTTTGTAAGGTGCTAGTGCTGAACGGTAGTACTCAACTATATCGACTGGGGCGTTGGTTACAATACCTCGCTCTTGGTCAACAGTGAGTGTCTTGAGGTACATATCTGACACCTGCTTGTTAATCTCAGGTATCGTAGCTAACAGGTCGCCGTACTCAGCTCGTATTCTGTCCATGCCGTCTAGCAGGGTTTGGTTAGTTTCTGCTATTAGTGCAGCGTTGTCCTTAATCTCGTCAAGGTTGCGACTAATGCTCTGTCGCTGGTCCATAATCCACTGAGCAGCTTCTTCGTAGGTAAACTCTTCACCGTTTGCTTTAGTCAGCCCCATGTCCACGATATCTTGAGCCGTCTTAATCTCAGTACCGTCTGACGCTCGTAAGGTCTGGTCGACACCGTCTGGGTAGTATTTCTGGATAATCTCATCACGCAGGCTGTTCACTTGGTCGATTTTCGCTGTCTGAGCTTGGTTGTACTCAGCCATAGCGTCTTTAACATCTTGCTTAGTCGCAAATTGTGGCGTTTCAGGCTCTTGTGGCGTTTCAGGCTCATCTTCTACTTTACTTTGTATAGCGTCCTGATTTTCGTCCTCACCAGACGCCTCCTGTGGCGTTTCATCGCCCTCAGATGAAGTGTCTACTGCCTCATCAGTACTTGTGTCCTCAGTGGCTTCTGATGACGTGTCAGCGTCATTGCCCAATTCTTCCATTAAAGCACTACTGTATTCGTCGTTGCTATCGTCCATTGCCCTGCTCCTTAACCTTACTTATCGCCACTGCTAGTAAACTCTCCAGCTCGCCCAACACCTGAACTACTCGCTTATTAGTTGCGAGCTGTTCTTTGACTGTGAAGGTAGTCGAGTTTTCTTCTAGTGCTAATATCGTCTGATAAAA
>Ga0075459_1000168_pt1 | contig 9456 bp, 10 predicted proteins | sample DEB3_08_DNA_2_FD_76333 | JGI IMG/M metagenome (GOLD analysis project Ga0075459, IMG submission 76333) | Aqueous microbial communities from the Delaware River and Bay under freshwater to marine salinity gradient to study organic matter... | ecosystem: Environmental > Aquatic > Marine > Coastal ...
CCTTCAACCTGATAGCACGATGAACGGAAAGGGAGACGCTCCACGTAATTGTTTCTCCGATACGTATCGGGAAAACTATGACACAATTTTCCGCAAGAAAACTCTTGACGGAATCAACAAACCTAGTAACAAGAAAACCAGACAAGATGAAAATGAAACCACAGAGAGAGGACTACGAGGAACTGCTAGGCCAAGCCGCCATCATCATGGGAGGATGGATGAGCTTCTTCCCAGCACCGGATTGCCGCGAACAACAGGAGGTGGTTGACGCCACCCTTGAATGGCTCAAATCCGCTAAACGCACTGTCGAATGAACACATCAGAAACACTAGACCTCATTGCGCCAGCGTTGCTGGCTGCTCAGAAAGAAATCAACAATGCCAGCAAAGACGCGAAGAACCCGCATTTCCGTTCGTCCTACGCGAGCCTTGGATCGGTTATCGAAGCGGTCAAAGAACCGCTCAACAAACAGGGTATTTCGGTCCTCCAAAGCCTGTCGGAAGGAAACGACGGCCTCTACCTCTCCACTCGCTTGCTTCATATCTCAGGACAATGGATTGAAGACACTGCGTACTCGCCCCTCCCAAAAGCCGATCCGCAAGGGGTCGGCTCGGCAACAACGTATCTTAGAAGGTATAGTCTCGCGGCTCTTCTCTGCATCACCCAAGAGGATGACGATGGGAACGCGGCTAGGGCGGCAACTCCGCAAGCAGCATCAACGGCAGCAGCGAAGCCACTTCACGTTGCGAGTAAGCCCCAAACTAAGGGAGACCCTTTCTGATCTTTGTTAGTCAAACCAAACCAATAAAAATGCAATACGACAATACCAACAAGGGCGTTCTGTTCCGCGATACCGAGAAGGCTGAAGGGACCAAGAAGCCCGACTACACCGGAAAGCTAAATGTCAACGGCAAGGACTATCGCCTCGCTGGATGGCTCAAGGAGTCTAAGACTGGCTCCAAGTTTCTGAGCCTTTCCATCAGCGAGCCCAAGGCTAAGACTGGAGGGTCAGATGAGCTTTAAGGATAAAGACGATGAGATGCTGAAGCTTGCGGCGTCTATTAGCTTCTGCACGGTGCTCATCTGCGCCATCATCTGGTGGTTTACTTCCAACTAAAGTGGAACACTGGTATACACAGGACGGGGTTGCGGCTCACACCCAACCCACTACGTCCAAGTCTGCCAAGAATCCAACTAGGCCGACAACCATTCGGGATGCCAAGAAGCTGAAGCTTTTGCCTTCAGTTACTGGTATTCTTCGCACCATCCACAACCCTGCTCTGGAACGCTGGAAACAGGGTCAGGTGGTCAAAGCGTGCGTTGATCGTCCCATCGTTGCTGACGAGTCTTTCGAGGACTACTGCTCCTACATCATTGAACAGTCTGGCAGGGATGCTAGGGATGCGGCGGACCTAGGAACTAAGATTCACGCTGGCCTTGAGGCTCGCCTCAAAGGACAGGCTGTGGATTTGGATGTTCTGGACTATGTCAACAGCGGGATGGATAAGCTGTTGGACCTAGGCATCGACGTGCAAGAGTCGGAGTTCGTCACTGTCAGTCCTCTGCATGGCTACGCTGGGACGTGCGATGGGGCTTATGCCAAGGGCAAGACCGTAGGCATCATCGACTTTAAGTCTAAGCGGACTAAGGAAGGTGAGCCCGTCGTTCCGTCCTTTGGTCATGCCGCCCAGATCGCGGCCTACCACGTTGCCTACTGGGCTAGGGACGGAGACATCCGAGACAACTCAATGGGCTACAACATCTACATCTCGACTACGGAACCGGGACGTGTGGAGGTTGTTTCCTATGACGCCGAGACCATGCGCAAGGAGTTCGATATGTTCCTCCATGCGTGTGCCATTTGGCGGTACAAGAACGGATACGATCCGCGCAAGTGAATCAACGGGGCAGGTGGGCTCCATGCCCATCTGAAAAGGAAACGGCTGCTGGGAATCCTTGGTGGCTTGTTCCGTTCCCTGCTCTTTATCGGGGCGGTGCGCTTCATGTTCATCGAAAAGGCCACAGGATCGGATTGATAAACCGACACCCTACTGCCGTTCCCCGATTCATTTTATGCCATTTGCTAACGCACATTACATCAAACCAATCCCATACTTCTTTCACTGGAAGAAGCATGGATTTGAGTTCTGCTTCAGGAAACACTGTTCGATAGACTTTGAGGTGGACTTGATTCCTTCTCCTCAGCTTGTCTATCGGAAGGGTGGATCAGTACGGAGGCTTAGCCTAAGCCTGACGTTTCTAGTCTGGACGGCAAGCATCCACATATACCACGGCATCTGATTGAAACGACGCACACCACTTAGGAGAGTTAGTGCAAAGCGGCGCAAGCTTCTGAGCCTGTACTCAGACCTTAGGAAGACATACCTCCAATCCAATGAGGTGTGCGAAGTGTGCAAAGAGAACGAAGCAACCGACATTCACCACAAACTCTCGCTCGGACGAGGTGGGAAGTTGAACGACACATCCATCTTCCTAGCTGTTTGCCGAGCTTGTCACGATCACATTCATTCCAATCCCAAATGGGCAGAGGAGAAAGGCTACCTACTAAAATGCGCAACCTAGACACATACGAGGAAGCAGTCATGGAGGCTCTTGTAAAAGACATCCACGATTGCCAAGACCCAGTCGATCAATTCAAACTCATTGAACGCTACAATGCATTCGTTAGCGCCCGAGCCAAGCGTCTCGAAAGCGAAGCGGGACGAGCCAAGCCTAAGGGTTGAGCATCGCGGACAACTCCTCTTCCATGTCACTTCACAGTCCAAGGAGGAGGAGTTTTATGTCTGTGACCTCAGCTTGCACAAGGGAATGGGGGAATGTTCGTGCAAGGATTGGTCAACCAGATGCCAGCCCAGAATAAAAATGGGATTGGCCAAGAATGACTATCCCCATGCGGAACGTATCAACTGCAAGCATATCCACGCCTGTCTGTTATGGTTGGGACATGAAGTTGTACGCAGAACAAACGGATGAGTGATACGCCCTACTGCAATGGAACTTGGTCCAAAGCTAGATTCCGTTCGTTCGTTATATCTGCACTCAGGCGAGCCTCAGGACGATGGGCTCCAAAGTATGCCTGTAAGAAAGCAGCCCGCGTTGCGCGGAACCAGTACAGATGTACCTCATGTTCCCAAGTTGTCGGGAACTCCGAATGCCATGTTGACCACATCAACCCTGTTGTGGACCCAGTTCTCGGATTCCAAGGTTGGGATGTTTATGTGGAACGCCTTTTCGTCGAGAGAGAGGGCTACAGATTGCTTTGCAAAACCTGCCATGCCGAAGTCACGCAAAAGCAGAGAGAAGTGAGAAAGGCTAACAAGAAATGAAGACCGATGGAATCTTTACCGCCCACAACGTAAAGGTGGAGGCTGAGATTGGGAAGCCTTTCAAGCTCATCCCGTTTGGAGACATCCATCGGGATTCGGATATGTTCGCGCATAGCCATTGGCAGGAGTTCTTGGCTTACGCCAAAGCTCAGAAGAATGCCGTGTTCCTAGGGATGGGGGACTACACCGATGGCGTATCAACGTCAGAACGCATCGTCCTGTCGGATGTCAATCTGCACGACACAACCAAAAACACACTCAAAGATGTCTACAAAGGCGTTACGAAGACTCTGGTCAATGAGCTTGGATGGATGCGCGGTAGGGTTATTGGCCTTCTTGGCGGCAATCACTACTTTGACTTTGGCGATCAGACTACCGATCACGTTCTTGCGGCGGCTTTGGGCGGGAAATATCTGGGGGTGTGCGGATTCATCCGTCTCTCCATCGCGCTCAAAGGAACAACCAACAAATCAATAGCTCTAGACATCTTCGCCCATCACGGGAAGGGGGGAGGAGCCACCCCAGCGGGTCAGTTTGGGTCCATTGAGAAGATGGCTAGCACGGCAGACGCCGACATCTACCTCATGGGCCACACCCACGGGAAGGGATGCCTACCCTCCAGTCCGCGCATCAAGCTAGTAAGCACCAAGAATGGGGTGGAGGTCCGCGAACGCACCCCTTGGCTAGGCCGTACAGGCTCCTATCTGAAGGCTTATGAGTCTGGGAGGGCCTCCTACAACGTGGATGCGGGTAGGTCGGCTTGCGCCCTAGGGTGGATAGAGTTTGAAATTACCCCTGTTAGAGTCCGTAAAGACGGGCAGGACATGATAGAACTGCGGATTAGGGGTACGTCCTAATGAACGAGAAAGAACACACTCGCAATGAATGTCTTCATTGCCACGCAGTTTTCCCGAAATCCAACCGCAAGAACAAGCGATACTGCTCCAAGCTTTGCGCAAGCAGGGCAAGATACGCAAAAGATGAGTCAATAGCTCCAATCGCGTTTTTAGGAGCTATCAATGAACTGATCGTGTGCTCTGATCTGCTTGAGAAAGGCTATTATGTCTTCAGAAATGTTTCTGCACACGGACCTTGCGATATGGTTATTCTAAAAGACGGTAAGTGCCATAGGGTAGAGGTCAAAACCGCGAAAAGACTAATTAATGGAAGCATTCAATATGGTCCACTTCCAAAAGTAAGGGGTCACGACATATTAGCCGCTGTAATTGGACGTGAAATCATCTACCTAGATGAACTTCCATAAGGACTCCGTAGATAGGCGTTTTTATGGCCCTAGAATCGATTTTAAGCCATTTTGACGGCTTGGACGCATGAGGGTAGCCAGATATGGCCTGATTGGCTTAAAATAGAAGGAAATGACCTCAGACGCAGGCTTGCCCATCTATAGGTTCAAACCAGAGGTGGAATGTGTCCTGACGGAACGTCAAGGCGTCCTAACCGTCCTAGAAGCCAATAGGCAGCGGTTTACGCTAATAGGAGTTTCACCCCATCCAGACGGTGGGCAACCCACCTATCTAGGGGAGATTTGGTCAGGCGTCAACGACGGCCTGAGGTTCTGGCTAGAACCGGGGTGGTACGAACGGATTAGCGAGTGGGCCGACCAAGCGTAGCATCCTCGTCCGCCATATCTCCCGCCAAAGCTGCGTTGGACAGATAGAGATAGCTTCTCTGCAAGGGAAGCGAACGGAAAGCGTCGGAAAACCTCTCGGCTTTGGACGTAAACGTAAGGAAGTTTGGGTCCGTAGCCATGTAGGTGAGAAGGTCAAAACGGGGCTTCTCAAGGATTCGCCCAACACGGGTAGCCAACACCGCAGCACCAAGCGACGAAAGACCGGGGATGTTGATGAACGGCTGAGCCGCACCCAAAGCAGTAGAGGCTACTGGAGCTCCAGTATCCTGCTTAATGAGCTTGGCCTCCTTCAACATGGGAGCAGCTTGTTCAAAATTAGTGAGGAAACGCTTCATCCGCGCATCCATCACATCTCCAACAAGCAGCCTGATGTGCTTAGCCCGATCAACATCCTGAGGAAGCGTCGGCTTGAACATCCTGCGAAGTTTGTCGAAATCAACCTTGGTCGCCGCATCCTTAGCGTCACGATCAATTTGAGAGATGCGATAGAGCTCATCCGCAAGAATCCTGCGGCTAACCAATTCAGCAAACTGCGGGTCCTTCTGACGAAGAGCACCCATAAACCGCTGACCGGCCTCAGGACTCAACTTCGTCACGAAATCACTAATCGTACCCTTGCCAACCTTGCCAGCCTCTTCCGAGAACGTATACTTGCCCCTGCCAGTAAAGACAGAGAAGATGGGATTGTTCACCGTATCGTTAAACACGGCGGTTGCTTCATCTGCGGCTAGATTGGCCGCTTTGGCCGCATTGCGAGCATCGGCCAATTTCTTTGAAGCCTTTTCGGAAGCCCCAACAATAGCCAGAGCAGCGGCGTCCTGCGCCTTTTTCTTGGCAACACCTCGTCCAAGCCCCAAAATCTTGTCTCCAGCGGCCAAAGCCTCATCAATCACTTCAGGAGTGATGTCGGCCTTGTCATATTTGCGAACGGCAGTCGCAAGCGTCTGAAGGCTCTTCTTGTCGCCAAACCCAGCAAGCTGGATGAACGGCATCACATCCTTCTTTGTGGCCTGTTCAGAAAGGGCAACAATCAACCCAGAAGGATCGTTCCTGTACTTGTCGATCATCGCTCCGCGCAACGCCTGTCCAACAGACGCACGCATGGATGAAGCGGCCTCAGGTGAGTACTTGCCAACCAAATCAACCGCCCTTACCAAATTGCCGACCGCCTGAACATCTCCCTTCAGTACTCCAGACGCAACAGATTCAAGCGTTGGAACAGCCACACCGGAAACAACCTCGCCTCCAGTTAAACGACGGGCTGAATTGAAAATGGATCGGGTGAAGTTGCTATCCCGAGTCTGTGACCAGTTGTACCAGAAATCCTGAGCAGCATTGAATGCCTTGGCATTCTCAGGCCCAATGTTGTCCTTGATGGCCCGTTTAAGAACGGATCCCATGTTCTTGTAAACATTCCCAGCCAAAGCCTCGGCTCGGCCAACATAGTTCTCATCAAGAGAGGCCCACTTCGACGACATCTCATCGCGAAGGTTCTTGAATTGGTTCCAAGAAAGAAGCTCAGGAGCCTCATCTCCAACCTTTCCAAGATTCTCAATTGCATTGATGATTTGCTTACCAACAGGGCTATCAACCTGATCCTTAAGTGTGGAGCGGGCAGAACGGAGCAAAGCTTCTCGGCTAACAATCTCATCAGCACCATTCAAACCTGTCTTGGAATAAAGAGCCGATGAGACATCCCTAACCGCGCCATCCAAATCAACAATTGTGCGAGTCAGGTCATCCGCATGGGATGCAATTGAAGCCACCGACCCAAAGTTCTGTTGGGCTGCAAACTTGGCCGCAGCTTCACGCCTAACGGCAGCAAGCTGTTCCAAAGCAGCGGTCTCATATGCCTCCTGCCAATTGGACGACTGCACAGGAGCAGCCTCAAGGGCGGTTAAACGGGCTTTGGCCTGAGCCTGTTGCTGGCGAGCTTGCTTCAACGCAGCCTCAGCCGCATCTGCGGTTTGCATCAAAGGAACCACCTTTGTGGCAATGTCAGAATTACTTGGAACACTACCAACAATGTCAAAAAGCTCACGGGTGATGTTGGCTTCCGTTGAGTTGAGCTTGTTCTGAAGATTGACATCCCGCGCAGCCATACGATTGGTCAGCGGGGCATATTCAGGAATTACCTGAGACAAAGCCGGACTTTGGATTCCAATCTCATTCAGGAACGCACGCTTGTTAGCATTTTCCTGAGCCACAGACGACAACTTTCCAACCACACGGCCAACTCCACCAAAACCAGCACCAATGGCAGAGGAAACGATGCCACCCTCGGCAATCTTGGCCTCAGCATCAGCCCTAGTTGCTTCATCCTCAGCCGTAAGCTGGCCACCAACCAATCCGCCAACCGCCTCAGCCAAAGCGGCACCACCACCAAGAGAAGCTGCGTTTTCAATGATTTTAGCTGCGCGACGAACAGGAATGACGTTGTAAGCAGCAGCCTTAGCAGCCTCCGCAGCAGCTTCCTGAGTGGCTACATCTTCTCCAGCCACAGCCCTAGCAGCCATTTCACCACCAGCAGCGGTTAAAGCTCCAATGCCAGCCTGAGCCAACAGGCTAGCCCCACCAGTACCAAGTGCGGCAACCGTAGGAACCCCATACCGCAGCATAGCTGAGGTTGCCTCGGTAAGATTGGGCGGAGGAGCTACGCTAACACCTCCACCAACGCCATACGGGCTGGGAGTAAAACGGGGACGCTCAACCTCAACAGGCTGCTCAGTAGACGAAAAAAGCTCGGCAATCTCAGCTTCCGTAGGAGCATTATCTCCTCGGATTGTGAGAGTACGTCCGGTTTCCTTGTCCCTGATTGTGAATGTTGGCATTTTAAGGACTTGCGCTTATAACCTCGAAACGACTTCCAGACTTGAATTGCGTAGGAGAAACGGGCGTCTTAGAACGCCGCGCCGCCTCAAAGGCTTTCTTTTCCTGATTCAATTGTTCACGAACATCAGGAAACGCCTTACCAATAACACGCTCAAGATCATTCAATGCGGTATTAGCAGCTTCGTCGGAAGCGGAACGGGTTAGCTTGGCAAACCGACTTTGCAACGTCTCCAACTCCTTCAAATTTAGCGCACCAAATCCAGTAGCTCCTGTCGGACTTGCTTTCTTTAGAGCAATAATCCGACTAAGGGCTTCGTTGGCCCTAATGACATCATAACTTGTCTCCAAATCATTAGCTGCACTTCCACCGAAGAATCCTCCAATAGAAGAGCCAAAGCCCTGTGCAAGAGGTGCCTTGATTAGAACGCGAGCCTTATCAATCTCACGAAGCGTAGATTCTGCTGAGACTTTGGCGTCTTCAGCAGCAGACTTAGCCGCCTCTTCAGCCAAACGCTTCTTTTCCTGTTCAGAAGCAGCCTTTGCAGCAGCATCCTCAATACGAAGCCTGAGCTCCTCTTCCTGACGAGCAGCGGCCTCCCGAGCCAGCCTTGCTTGTTCTTCTTCGCGTTTCCTAGACGCAGCAGCAGGACCTCCCGGAATTTCCTCAAGATTTCCTGTAGGGGTGAAACGGAATCCAGAAGGGGCTTCAGGAGCCTTGGGGGAAAGAGAACGAAGTGTTTCTGCGCGAGTCTTATCAAGTTCAGCCTGAGCCCTAGCTTGCTGCAAATACGCAGACTGACCCATCATACGAGCCTCTGGGCTAAACTGAGCAAGGGTCTGATTTGAAATGGGAGAAGGCACATTGCCTCCGCCTTGAGCAAGCATGGCAGCGTAGGACATTGCCTCCTGAGCCTTCTGTCTTTCGCCCATATCCTGCCTAAACTTAACAAAAGCCGCAGGACCACCCGCAGCCTTCAGACCAGCCTTAGCCTCCGCATCCCCAATGCCCGGAAACTGGGCCTTGATGAAGTCAATTCCCTCTTGCTCGTTCTTCTTCTCTTCCTGCTTTTTGATGTAGTTCTGGATTCCCTGAGTAACTCCCTGACCGAAGCCAGCAATGCCCTGAGCAATGCCCTGAGCTCCAGCCATAGCCCCCTGAAGATAGGGGGTGTAGTCCACCCGTCCCAAACCAGCTTGAACGCCTTGTCCGATGATGGCCATGTTATGCGAATTGGGTGTTGATGCGGGCGTCCATCCAAGAGCGGATGAGGCCCTTCAGCTTGGGTTTGTTACTGATGAAGCTGGCAAACCGCTCGCCATGCTTAATGTAAAGATTTCGGAACCACTTGGGGGCCGACTTGAACAACCACTCGCGGAACATCAGCCATTTCGGATTGTTCACACCGTACACCTCACGGGCCACCCAACACGCTTTTGCAAACGAACCAAGGATGTTGCCCACCGCCCCAATCGTAGCACCAGCAATCTGACCCTGAGCGCCAGCACGGGCTCCGTAGGTAGAAGCCTGATAGTTGGCCAGATTGGCCGCATTCTGGAGGCCCAGATTGATGCCAGCGGACGGATCAAATAGCTGCGGACCCATCTGCATCTGGCCCGCGCTGATTC
>Ga0075459_1000177_pt1 | contig 9230 bp, 6 predicted proteins | sample DEB3_08_DNA_2_FD_76333 | JGI IMG/M metagenome (GOLD analysis project Ga0075459, IMG submission 76333) | Aqueous microbial communities from the Delaware River and Bay under freshwater to marine salinity gradient to study organic matter... | ecosystem: Environmental > Aquatic > Marine > Coastal ...
CGCGCGGCCACGATCCTGCAGAGCGCCCGCAAGAATCTCACTTGCAGAGGCACTCCCCTTATTGATCAAGACAACGAGCTTGATGGAAGGGTCTGTTGCAAGGCCGCCGCCGCTCGCCCGTGTCTCTGTGCGCCTTCCGTCACTCGTCTCTTCCATATAGACAACGCCATCGCCAATGAACTCACTCGCAATAGAGAGCGCAGCGGAGAGGTAGCCGCCCGGATTGTCACGAAGGTCGAGGACGATGCGCGTGGTGCCTGCATCAACAACCTTCTGAAGTGCCGTGTGAAACTGCTCGGACGCAACCTCACTGAATTCCGCAAGACGGATGTAGCCAACACTCTCACCGGAAGTGGTGGAGAGCTGCTTCGGCTCAACGGCTGGGACAACGATGACATCGCGAATAATTGAGATGTCGTTCGGCGCATCTTCGCCGCGCACCACAGTGATAACCACTGTCGTGCCTTTCGCGCCGCGCACCTTTCGGACTGCGGAGTCAAGCGTCTCACCATCAACGCTGACGCCATCAACTGCGGTAACACGATCACCACTGATAATCCCTGCCGCCTTTGCTGGTGAGCCGTCAATTGGTGAGACAACAAGGAGGTAGCAGTCTGGTCCGATCGTGGTGCACGAATCACCAGTCGGGCTGCGACTTTCAATGACGGCACCGATCCCCTCAAAGCTTCCAGAGAGATCGCTGATCATCGCCGCCATCTCTTCGCTGGTGAGGTACTGCGAGTACGGATCGTTCAGCGATTCAACGAGCCCCCTGATGGCGCCATCAACAAGCTGCTGCTCGGTCTCGTCCCCAACATGGCGCTGCTCAACGAGGTTCAACACCTCATTGAATCGAGAGAGGTCAATCGCGCCGCTCGCCCCAGTTGGTGTACTGCTGGCTGAACCGTTGTTGTAACCAAGCGTGTAGACGCCAACCGCAAGCGCGATCGCAAGGAGGAGTGCGCCGGCGCGCGTGACGAGTGGCGGACGCTTCCCGCCGTTCCCGATGAATCGCTGCTGCATCTGCTCTCCCTCCTCTCTTCAGGCTGTCTCGCAGGTTCTTCTTCCTGCGCGTTGGCCTACGGTTGCGACCCTAGTTAAGTCGGCCTCGTAGAGAGAGTAGCGCGCCGAGGGCGCCGAGTCCGAACCCAGCAAGGAGGACGGAGATCGCAACTTGACCGGCGAGGATCGCCGACGTTTCAACGGGGAGAACGCGGAAGAGGTTCAGCATCAGCGCACTCACACCAGCTCCGAGGATGCCAAAGATGAAGAGGGTAATCAGCGCGCCAATGCCGCCAATCACGAGCCCCTCAAGGATGAAGGGGAGACGCACCCAGGTTGAGGTTGCGCCAACGAGGCGCATGATGGCGATCTCATCGCTGCGCGCCATCACCGCCAGCCGAATGGCGTTGACAACAACGGCGAGCACCGCGAGCGAGAAGCCGATCACCACGATCAGACCAACGATTCGAAGTGCAGAGGTGACGCTCGCGAGTGATTCAGCAAGAGCGCGACCATCAACAATCCTCGCGAAGAGTGCGGCGGAGGGGAGTTTCGACAAACTGTCTGCAACGCTCGCGGTCTGACCAGGGTCATCGAGTGAGATCTCGAAGCTTGGCGGCAGTGGGTTCCCATCAAGTTCTCCGGTGAGGTCAGGCTCACCGCGCTCTTTGAGACGCTCGCGAAAGGCGGCGAGCGCCTCATCGGCGCTCACGTAGGTTGCGTCACGCACCCCATCAACCTTCAAGATCTCCGCACGAAGTTCCGCCGCACGAGCGTCCGAAGCCCCCACCTTGAGGTAGGCGACCACTTCAACCTTGGAGTCGGCGTAGCTCAGCGCGGCGTCGAGCCCCGCGCGAATGACAAGGACTGAGGCAAGCACAAGGAGCATCAGCGTCATCGTCATCGTGGCGGCGATCGTTGCAAGACGGTTGCGCGCAAGGCCGTTCATTGCGGCGGAGGCGCTCAACTTCAGCAGGCGAGTGTTCTGTGCTCGACTCATCTCTCCCTCACAACCTTCATCTCCTTTTCGCCTTAGCTGACTCGATGATAGGTGCCGCGCTGTTCATCGCGAATCAGGCGACCGCCCTCCAGACCAAGCACACGCTTACGCAGCGTGGTGACAATGTCAGAGTCGTGCGTTGCAACGAGGACGGTGACGCCGAGCTGGTTGATCTGCCCGAGCAGCTCCATGATCTCCCAGCTGATCAACGGGTCAAGATTCCCCGTTGGTTCGTCAGCGATGAGGAGCTCAGGGTTGCCCACGATGGCGCGCGCAATTGCCGCGCGCTGCTGCTCACCACCAGAGAGGGCGTCTGGGTATCGATCGGCGAGCTTGCCAAGACCAACGATGCGTAGCGCGCGCTCAACCGCCACCTCAATCTCTTCTACTGGGGCACCGGTGACCTCCAGCGCGAACGCGGTGTTTTCGCGTACGGTGCGTCGCTGCAAGAGGCGGAAGTCCTGGAAGACCACGCCAACACGTCGGCGCAGATACGGCACCTCGCTTGCTGGAAGATCATGAACTGAGTAGCCGGCTACGTGAACCTCCCCGGCGAAGGGGAGCACGTCGCGTACCAGAAGGCCAACGAGCGACGACTTTCCAGCACCTGAAGGCCCAACAAGGAAGGCGAACTCGCCGCGATTGAGTGTCAGGCTGACGCCGGCAAGCGCCACATGTCCGCTCGGGTAACGCACGCTCACGTTGTTCAGCGAGACGACCGGGCTCTCACCCTCTCCTACGTTTGTCATATCGGCAAGGTTACTCATCATCAGGCCCGCTCGCTGTGATCGGCGCGCCGATCGCGAGGCGCTCAAGCTCCGCCAAGATGAACGGATCAAAGTCGCCATCCATCACCCCTGTAGTGTCCGACGTCTGCACACCGGTTCGGTGGTCTTTCACCATCTGGTACGGATGGAATACATAGCTCCGAATCTGGTTCCCCCAGCCGGCAACCACCGTCTCTCCGCGCACTCGCGCCAGCTCATCTTCGCGCGCGCGAATCTTTAGCTCAATCAGTTTGCCGCGCAACATCTTCTCCGCGGTCTCTCGGTTCTGCATCTGTGAACGTTGATTCTGGCTTGAGACAACGCTGTTCGTTGGGATGTGTGTAAGTCGAACTGCAGACTCTGTCTTGTTGACGTGCTGACCACCAGCACCGCTCGCGCGATATGTGTCAACACGAATCTCATCCCAGTTGAGCGTCACCTCTTGGTCATCCTCAACCTCAGGGATCACTTCAAACATTGCAAATGTTGTCTGGCGACGCTTCTGTCCATCAAACGGAGAGATGCGCACCATGCGGTGCACGCCACGCTCTGCACGCAACCATCCAAAGACATTTCTTCCGCGAATCTCTAGCGCCACACTTCGGTAACCGGCGCCTTCACCTTCAGTGAAGTCAACGATCTCACTGGCAAACCCGTGTCGCTCCGCCCAGCGCATGTAGGCGCGCAGCAACATTGCGGTCCAGTCACACGCTTCGGTTCCACCAGCGCCGGCCTGAATGGTGACGATCGCGTCCGCATCGGCATACTCCCCGGCGAAGAGGAGCGAGGTGCGCGCCTTCTGGAAGTTGACTTCAAGCGCCGCTGTGCGCACCTCAACTTCGGCGAGGAGCGTTTCGTCACTCTCGGAGCTCGCGAGCTCGAAGAGCTCGCCGAGGTCGCGCGCCGACTTAGTGAGCTCTTGCCAGAGAGTGAGCTCTTCGCGGAGGCCCTCCGCCTCGCGTGCAAGGCGCCGGGCGACCCGCTGGTCATCCCAGAAGCCGGGGGCGAGCATCTGCGACTCAATGGTGGCGAGTCGCGCCGCCTTTGTTACAGGGTCAAAGCCCCCCCGACGTGGCTTCGATCCGACCGAGCAGGTCGCGTAGGCCAGCGGCGTCGACGCTCACTGGGAACGCTCACTCGGTCGCCCGAAGGCGACGACGGGGTCTTGCTGCTTCACGCTCGCGATCGTAGCAGGGCTACGCGCCGTGACACTTCTTGAACTTCTTCCCCGAGCCACACGGGCAGGCGTCGTTGCGCCCCGCCTTCATCTCGCCAGCCGGAGCCTTCACCGGAGTAATCGGCGCTGCGCCGCTAGCTGGCCCTTCGCTGCCGCCAGACGTTGCCACCGCCACTGGGCGTGGCGCGCGCTGCTCCTTGACAAGGCTGACGCGCAGGATCGCACGGCCAATGCTGACGCGAATGAGTGATTGGAACTCTTCGTACAGCTTGAACGCCTCAATCTTGAATGCGTTAAGCGGATCAATCTGCGCATGTCCACGAAGACCAATGCCGCGGCGCAGATCATCAACCTCAGTGAGATGCTCAACCCAGAGCTGATCAATGCTGCGCAAGATCACGGCGCGCTCAACTTTTGGCCACATCTCTTCGCCAATCTCCTGCGCCTTACGATCGAGCGCTTCATCTGCGGCAGCGGCAACCGCTTCGTAGAGGATCGAATCTTCAACGATCGCCTCCAGCGATGCTGGAGGCTGCACACCAAGTCGCTGCAACTCTGTTGCAAGTGTGGCACGGTTCCAGTCGCCTGGAAGCCCTGGCGGGCAGTGTGTAGCAGCGAGTGCACGCACCTCGGCATGTAGTGCATCTTGAATGGTGAGCGCAAGATCTTCACCGCGCAGCACACGATCGCGCTCGCCGTAGACAGTGGCGCGCTGCATGTTGATCACGTCGTCAAACTCAACGACGCGCTTACGCACATCAAAGTTGTAGCCCTCAACGCGCGTCTGCGCCCCCTCAATGGTGCGGCTCACCATTGCCGATTCCAGCGCCTGACTCTCGTCAAAACCGAGGCGATCCATGAGTCCAACCACACGTTCACCGGCGAAGCGCTTCATTAGGTCGTCTTCAAGCGAGAGGTAGAAGCGCGATGAGCCTGGATCGCCTTGGCGACCGGCGCGACCACGCAGCTGGTTATCAATGCGTCGTGATTCGTGTCGCTCCGTGCCGATGATTCGGAGTCCACCGGCGGCAAGGACCACTTCACGATCGGTGGTACAAGATCGCTCCGCCTCCGCAAGCGCCGCGGCGTAGGTTTCTGCGTCAACTTCGGCAGGGTTGAGGCCCTTGATACGCAGTGCTTCGGAGGCGAGCCCGGCGGGATTTCCGCCAAGCACGATGTCCGTACCGCGACCGGCCATGTTGGTTGCAATCGTCACCGCACCCGAGCGGCCCGCCTGCGCAACGATCGGTGCTTCACGCTCGTGCTGCTTGGCGTTCAAGACGTTGTGCTTTACCCCTTCGCGCTTCAGTAGCCCCGCGAGGTGCTCAGAGCGTTCAACCGACGTTGTGCCAACGAGCACCGGTTGACCTGCGGCGATGCGCTCCTTGATGTGTTCAATGATCGCCGTATCTTTTGCCCGCTCTGTTCGATAGACAAGATCAGGCTCGTCAACGCGAATCATTGGCCGATGTGTAGGGATTGAGGTGACGTCAAGCTTGTAGATCTTGCTGAACTCCTCCGCCTCAGTCATCGCGGTACCGGTCATGCCGGCGAGCTTCCCGTACAAGCGGAAGTAGTTCTGGAAGGTGATCGTCGCCATCGTCACCGACTCTCGCTGGACGCGGAGCCCCTCTTTCGCTTCGATCGCCTGATGCAGGCCCTCTGACCATCGGCGACCCGGCATCTTGCGACCAGTGAACTCATCAACGATGACGATCTCGCCATCTTCAACGATGTAATCGCGATCGCGCTTGAAGAGTGCGTGTGCGCGGAGTGCCGACTCAAAGTGACGTGCCATCAGTGGATCACCGCCGTAGAGGTTCTCTACGCCGACCATCTTCTCAACCTTTGCGACGCCCTCTTCTGTTGAAGAGACGGCCTTGTCTTTGACGTCAACGAAGTAGTCACCACCGTCGGTGGCCCCCTCTGGTCGCTCGCGAAGGCGAGGGACGAGCTTGGCGAACACCTGGTAGAGGTCCTGCGACTCACCCGCCTGGCCGCTGATGATCAGCGGCGTTCGTGCCTCGTCAATGAGGATGTTGTCCACCTCGTCCACGATCGCGAAGGCGTGCCCACGCTGCACCCGGGCCTCGAGCTCAGTGACCATGTTGTCGCGCAGGTAGTCGAAGCCGAACTCGTTATTCGTGCCGTAGGTGACGTCCGCGGCGTACGCCTCACGACGGGTGACTGGGCGAAGGCGTGCGGTGCGCTCTTCGCCGCTATGGAAGTCTGCGTCGAAGATGTACGACGTGTCATGAGTGATGACGCCGAGCGAGAGCCCGAGGAAGGCGAAGAGCGGACCCATCCACTGCGCGTCGCGTCGCGCGAGGTAGTCGTTGACGGTGATCACGTGGACGCCAGCCCCAGTGAGCGCATTGACGGCGGCGGCGAGCGGGCCGACAAGCGTCTTCCCTTCACCGGTGCGCATCTCCGGAATCTTTCCTTGATGCAGAACGATCGCACCCAAGATCTGCACGTCGTATGGGCGCAGCTTGATCGTTCGTCGGGCCGCTTCGCGAGCCGCAGCGAGAACTTCTGGAAGCGCTTCGTCGAGCGCGGCGCGTTGCGCGTCGCCGCTCAGCGCGCGAAGTTGCGCAGCGATCGCATCCATTCGTGCACGGATATCTTCGGCGCTCGCCGCCTCCATCTCATCTGCGCGCGCGTTGACGGCGGTGAGGATTGGCGAGAGGCGACCGAGCTCGCGGTCGTTGGAGTCAATGAGACGGGAGAGAAATCCGAAGACCATCTGTGGCCTCTAGCGCCAGAAGCCGGAGCCGTACCCCAGCATCAGGATGCCAAATGTGAGTGCGCCGAGAACGAGCCAATAGAGCACGCTCGCCGGACGACTCGTTGGGTTCATCTCTGGGTTCTTCAGTGGCGCTGCGTTCCATCGCGGGCTGCGAAGTGAGTTGCGCCAGTCGGCGCTCTTCGCTTCTGGATGTGCGCTCACCACGCCGCGCTCGTCTGGTCGGTGCAGCTTCAGCGTCATGACTACTTCGCTCGGCGCTTCGTGGTGCTTCCGCCGCCGTTGCTTCCGGATGACGGGAGTCCGGCGTGTTCGCCGTCCCAGAAGACCATCTCTTCTGCCATGGAGGCCTCTTTGCCGAAGAGCGCACCGACTGACTCACCAAGGTGGATGCGCTTGATTGCTTCGCCGAAGAGTGGCGCAGAGGAGAGGCGCTTGATCTTTGGGCTACTGACGCCATCGGGCATTGGGATGGAGTCGGTGACAATGACTTCGCGCACCGACGATGCGTTGATGCGCTCAATAGCGGGGCCAGAGAAGACGCCGTGAGTTGCGCAGGCAGTGACTTCAATTGCGCCAGCCTTCTCTATGGCGCGAATGGTTTCAATGAGTGTGCCGGCAGTGTCAATCTCATCGTCAACAATGACGACGCGCTTCCCCTTCACGTCACCGATGACGTTGAGGACTTCTGCGTGATCATCATTCCCTTCGCGTCGCTTCTCAACGATCGCGAGCGGTGCGTCGAGTAGTTCTGCAAATGTTCGCGCGCGTTTTGCAAAGCCGAGGTCGGTCACCACCGCAAGATTCTCGGTGCCGTTCTGTCGGATGTAGTTGGAGAGCATATGCACCGCTGTGAGTTCATCTACTGGGACGTTGAAGAATCCCTGCAGCTGTCCCTGATGGAGGTCCATGGTGAGGATGCGATTTGCACCTGCAACCTGCAGCATGTCCGCAACGAGCCGTGCGGTGATTGGGACGCGCGGCTGGTCTTTCTTGTCTGATCGGCCGTAGCCGTAGTACGGGATGACGGCGGTGATGCGTCCGGCTGACGCGCGCTTGAATGCGTCAATCATGATCAGTAACTCCATGATGGAGCTGCTCACCGGTCGCGAGGTTGGCTGCACGATGAAGACGTCCTTCTCTCGCGCGTTATCAAGGATCTTGACGAAGATGTTCTCGTTCGCGAAGGCGAACACCTCCGCCTTGCCGAGCTCGCGTCCGAGGTAGCGCGCGATCTTGCCGGCTAACTCCCGGTTCGCATTCCCTGTGTAGACGTCGATTGAATCTGCCCTCATCGCCGTCCTCCGATCCCTATCGCCGCTTTGTAGGTTTCGTCTTCGCCTTCACCTTAGCCGCTGGCTTGGCCTTCCCCTTCAGGACGGTTGTCTTGGCCGCCTTCGGCGCCGCCTTTCTGCCCCCCTTTACTGCAGGGGCCACCCGTGCGGGCGCCTCGCCGTCCTCGCCGGCAGCGTCGCGCTGTGCGAGCCCCGTGCGGAAGGCGGCGATCCCAGCGACCTTATCCCCCTCGCGGAGGGTCATCACGCGGACACCCTGGGAGCTACCGTCATTACGGGTGGCGATGCTCTCAAGCTTCGTGCGCACCACCTGCCCTTCGGCGCTGATCAGGATCACCTCTTCATCCGCCTCGCTCACCTGGCGAACGGCGACCACTGGCCCCGTCTTGCGCCCCTCGAGTGGGATGAGGCGGACACCCTGGGTGCCGCGATGCTTGCGACTGAAGGCTTGGACTGGGACGCGCTTCCCAAAGCCCGTCTCTGTAAGGACAAGGAGGTCGGCGCCCGGTTCAACGATGGCGGCGGCAACTACAAGATCGCCCACACGTGCAAGTCGAATACCAATCACGCCGCCGGCGGAGCGGCCCATCGGTCGCGCCTCCTTTTCATGGAAGCGGCAGATGCGACCCTGTCGCGTAGCGAGCACGATGTCATCTTCGCCAGACGTTGGAATCACCTGTGCGAGCTCATCGCCCTTATCAAGCGTGATCGCAATAATTCCTGACGAGCGAACCTTCTCAAATTGCTCAAGCGCTGTCTTCTTAATGACCCCCTTCTTCGTAGAGAAGGCGAGGTAGCCACCTGCGGTGAAGTTCTGCAAGATAACGGTGGCAACCGGAACTTCGCCCGACTCCACCTGCACACCCGGAAGGTTGACGATCGGAATCCCCTTGTTCTGACGCGACGCGTCTGGGATCTCGTGCACCTTAGTGCTGAAGCAGCGACCCTTATTGGTGAAGAAGAAGGCCCAGTCGTGCGTGTTCGCAACCTGGAGCGACTTGACCGCATCCTCTTCGCGCGTGGTCATGCCGCGCACGCCCTTCCCGCCACGATGCTGCTGGCGGTATGCGGTGAGTGGCTGACGCTTGATGTAGCCGCGACCACTGATCGTGATCACCACATCTTCGTCGGCGATGAGGTCCTCATCAGACATTTCGCGCGTGGCGTCCTGTGCAATGCGTGTGCGGCGCTTATCGCCAAACTTCTCCTTGAGCTTGGCGTACTCGGCGGAGATGATCTTGGA
>Ga0075459_1000182_pt1 | contig 9194 bp, 7 predicted proteins | sample DEB3_08_DNA_2_FD_76333 | JGI IMG/M metagenome (GOLD analysis project Ga0075459, IMG submission 76333) | Aqueous microbial communities from the Delaware River and Bay under freshwater to marine salinity gradient to study organic matter... | ecosystem: Environmental > Aquatic > Marine > Coastal ...
ATCCTTCTCTTTCTGCTTTGAGTCGCATTTCTCGCAACTCTTTACTGCCATTGATGAGGTTTAATATTCCCTCACCTATTTCCCATATTGTAGGTTTATTCATAGTTTTAATGTAACTTCTGATGGGTAAATTTTATTTTTCGGGGTGTAGGTTGGATTTTCCTCATCCCAGATTGCTCTTGTGTGTTCAAATAATTTGTACGCTTTGAGATAATCTCTTTCAAACTCTTTTAGTTGCCAGCCTTTACCTTGTATTTTCTTTAGAGTCTTGTCCTCACCTCTGGTATTAGCTTTCAACCACATTACGCCTGTTTTGTCTATTTTCTGATTTGGGTATGCTTCGTTCCACATCACCGCGTAAGCCGCCATTTGAAGCTCATACGAGGTGTGGATGGCATTGCTGGTCTTGTAGTCTATCAGCCATATTTTGTCACCGATCATACAGACTAAATCAATCGTACCGCCGAGCTTTAATTTATCGCTGACTAATTGTAACTCGTTAGCAATGACTTTCGGCTTGTGAGTTCCAAAAAACTCAACAAACTTGAGTATCATTAACCACTCCTCAAGAGTATAGTTGATATTGGACTTTGTTTGCCACTCTATTGTATTACCTTGTAAATATTGGTCAATCGCGTTGTGGACTTTAGATCCTGACTCCGCAGCTCTTTTGACGACATCATCGGCATTATTACCTAAATCCTTGAGCCATTGGATAAATCCTGCTCCTTTGGGGTATACATCTAATACAGTAGTAACTGAGGGATAAAATTCGGCACTATTTTCGCTTTGATAAAACCTCTCATCAAGAAAGTTGATTTGTTTATCTATCTCGTTGTGGATTATTTTCATACAGCCATTATAGGGTAAATATATCGCTTGTCAATACCCTATAATTAAATAATAGCTTTTGATATATTGCGATACCTTTTGGTACGCTTATACCACTCCTTGTAATAGTTGGATAGCTTATCCTTATTGCTTTTCCTGTATTCTTGGCGATATTTCGCGGATCGGACATTTCTTGCTTTGAGCTTATCTGGATTAGTAAGGTAATATTGTCGGACTCTCTCTGCATTACAGATTTTACAATATGAGTGAGTATTGCCGTTTTTCAATATAGTAAAATCATTTCTTGATTTAGTTTGTCTACAGATTGCACATTTATTATTGCTCATTTGCGATATTATAATAGATCTTGTCAAGAATTACAAATATTTGCTTTCTTATAATAATTTGCTCGCCGATTTTACTTGACAAATGACAAAAGATTTGGTAGAGTATTTTCGTTGAAAACAACTATACCGTGGGCAACTCAGATGAGGTGGGCGGTGAAAAGAAAATGTGCCATCTCAAGTCACGATAAAGGCGACTCACCTGTTGCAAGTGACGTTGAACCGTTTTTCCTAGTTTCAGGTTAGATCCGAAAAAAACATCGGGTGACGATAAAACTAGAGTCGGCGTTATCTTTAATTACTTATACTTCTCTTATGGGGGGTAGGGGGGCAACGTGTTCTCCTAAGACAATCTAGCCTTTGCAAGTATGTTAGGAGATGCAAGGATGTTACAAGTAACTTACTTGTTTGTAATGTTTCCGATATTTACACAAACAAAGATTGAGAGGACTGTGTCTTGTTTTAAGTAACGGGGTTTTCTTCTCTTGGAATCCATTGGAGCTTTAATTGTTTTTCTTCTACGATTGACTTAGCAATTTCGGCCAAAAACGCTAATCTTTCTAATTTTCCGCCGCCACGCAAAACGTAATTTATTGCTATCCGACTATCTGATAGGATAGTATCATCTGTACTAGCTAACGCCGCCGCATGTATTATAGCGACAATTTCAGCCTCATTATTAGTCAAACGCGGTTTTTTGTATCTGAGATGACGCCGTTCGGTTCTGGACAACTGTACGAGGGTATATCCACTATTGGCAAATAACCCACCTTGTCCGTTTAATCCTAACGGGTGGCCGTCTGTATAAATATTCATAAGTAGCCAATTATATCATATTGACAAATAATATACAACAATAGTTGACAACTTATGCATTATGTGATAGTATGATACAGTATGATGGATAAAGACTTTGAATTTACTGCTCAAGTAAAGGAAGTCAAATCCAAAGTTACAAGTTCAAACGATAAGGAATACCTGATAAGATTGATTACAGACGACCCCAATGTCTTAGCGCTCGGCATCATTGATGGTCAAACACTAATCAAATTAAAAGTGTCTGTGATTAGCTAATCCGGTCTGAATTATTACAATCTTATATCGGATAGATTTGGTTGCCCCACACTACATTAAGACAAAAAAGTTAATAATCGGATCGGATTATTTAATTACAAACAAACATTATGCTTGATCCACTCAAACACAACGGACTCACTAAAGAGCAAAAAAAGACAGCAATACTTATCTATTTAGAGTCGGTGCCAATGTATAAATTCGCAGCCGCTTCGGTGTTGATAAGCCCCGAAACCCTAGAAGAGTGGCGGAGATTAGACCCAAAATTTGACGCCCAATGTGAACAAGCCCGTTCAAGATTTGTGAACAAAACGTTGCGAAAGACAAAACCTGAGTTCCAATTAGAAAGGGCGATGAGAAACGACTTTAGCCAAAGGACTGAATTAACAGGAAAAGATGGTAAGGATTTGCCAGCACCAATACTCGGTTCAATAACTAATGGAAAACCAAACTGAGAGTGAGTTTCAATTCATCAAAACAACAGCCCTAGATAAGATATTGGAAATGAAAAGTAGGTTGCGGATAGTGCAGGGCGGGTCATCAGCGGGCAAGACGATTGCCATACTTCTTATCCTCATAGATATCGCACAAAGCAATAAAAACAAGCTAATTTCGGTGGTGTCGGAAACAATGCCTCATTTGAAAAGGGGAGCAATACGCGACTTTCTAAATATAATGCAAGCTCACAAGTATTACAAGGATAGTAATTGGAATAAAACCGATTTCATATATGAGTTTGAAACAGGATCAAAGATAGAGTTCTTTTCGGCAGATAGTCAAGACAAGGTAAGAGGCCCAAGACGAGATATATTGTTTATCAATGAGTGTAATAATGTCCCCTATGATACCTATACTCAACTATCTATCCGTACAAACGAGTTTATATTCTTAGATTACAACCCGGTGAGTGAATTTTGGGTACACTCTGATGTGATACCTAGTTTACCTCACGACTTTGCGATTATCACCTATAAGGACAATCAAGCCTTGCCACAGGCGATAGTAGAGGAATTGGAACGCAGGAAGGGTAATAGACAATTCTGGACGGTTTATGGATTGGGATTGGTGGGTGAAGCAGAGGGTAAGATATACATAGATTGGGCGATAGTAGATGAGATACCACACGAAGCAAGGTTGGTGCGATATGGCTTGGATTTTGGATATACGAACGACCCAACGACTTTGATTGCCGTTTATGAGTATAACGGTGGGTATATTCTAGATGAAATACTATACAAAAAGGGGATGAGTAATAAGCAAATCGCCGATGTGATAAATAACATCCAGCAGGCTTTGGTGATAGCCGATAGTGCCGAGCCAAAAAGTATAGGCGAGCTAATATTATACGGAGTCAATGTATTGCCAAGCGATAAGGGTAAGGATAGCGTCAATGCGGGTATACAATATGTGCAAGACCAAAGAATATCCATTACTAAGCAATCAGTCAATACTATCAAAGAATATCGCAACTACTTTTGGTTGAAAGACAAAAATGGTAAGACACTCAACGAGCCAGATGTAGCTTGGAATCACAGCATGGATAGCATACGATATGCGATAATGTCGCTTCACAACAAGCAAACAGCCCAAGAGGAAATAGTATTGGCAAGGAATAGAGCCAACATCAACAGATGGAAAATATAAAACTTGAAAACCTTTTTATATTCTTAGTAATATAGTGGATATATGGCAATAACATGGGGTAGATCAAACGTTGGTGGTGGTTACACAGTAGGCACCGGCGGATCAGTAATGTCTACATCACAAGCTCCTACAAATGGTGGTAGAGTTTTGGGTGCAAATACTAGCGGTGGCGGTGGTAATACGACTGTCAATCGTAGTGTGACTTATGCACCAGCTCCAACACCAATGCAACCTCAATCCCAACAGGATTATTCATTGCCGATGCCTTCATACAGCGAGCCAGATGTCAATGCAATTTATGGGCCGACAATGAGTTATTTGGATCAAGTGGAGTCACAACTAAGAGCTGATTTGCCGAAATACGAAGCAGAAGCAGAAGGACAATATACCACTAATAAATCTCAACTAGACACAGCAAAGAATAGATCAGTATCAGATATTGAAGGTCAGATGCAATCGGGAACGCGCAAGTATGATGATGCGGGAAGTGCTGCGAGAAGGTTATACCAAGAACAACAAATGGGGATGCAACAAAGATTTGGTGGATCATCTAGCGCGGGTGAAGCAGGACAAGCAATAGTAGGTCAGGAGTTACAAAGACAGCTCGGACAAAATCAGAGAAGCTATGTGGATTTTCAATCTCAAATTGCTAGACAACAGCAAGCGGTCAATGACCAATACAATACAGACTTGTTATCACTAGAGCAACAGAAACAAGCATCGCTAAATTCTATTCGCCGAGATTTTCAATCTAAACTGATGGAAATAGCTAGTAATCGTGCAAATGTGGAGTCAGCAAAGGCTCAAATGAGGATGCAAGCCCTACAAGATTATCGTAATCAGGTATATTCAATCAATCTACAAAATGCTCAACTTGCTCAATCTATCGCACTGCAAAGAGATCAAGCACAGCAAACACTAGCTCAAAATGCTAATAGATTGGGTGGCTATACGGGAGCAGCTAAAACAGCTTATTCTAATTTTGCACCAAGTCATGGAACAGCTATCAAGATGTCTGCAAGTGGTACACCCGATATCCAAGGAGCTTTGAATCAATATATGGGTAGGATATACAATCCCGGCAAAAATGATGAGCTGATTATGGGGGGATTGGGAACTAGCAAACCGACAATATTGGCGGGTAGGTCAATGGCTTATTGAAAACTTATTAACTCATCAAGTAGTATAGTGTGATGAATACTATTCAAGCCGCTTTGGCTAAGATTGGCAATTTAGCAAGACAAAAGTTTGGGGATAATGAGGGATTTATACAAAACAACAAGGTTACTTTCCAACCTATTCGTCAAGCGGTATCATCGCCGACTAATCTAGCATACACTACTTCTAAACTATTCACGGGCAATCCTCTCACGCGACAACAATACACTCAAGCGGTACAACCGATAGCGAAAGCATACACCAAATTACCAAGAGGGGTACAAAAGTTTGGTGAGGGATTTTACGAGGGTACCACGTTGGGGCTATCAGATATGAACGTACCCGCTTCTACTAATTGGGGTGAGAAACTAGCTTATGGATCAGGATATACAGCGTCAATGCTCAATCCCCTCAATCCTATCAATAAAATAGCTGGGGCTTTGAAGGGTACTCAAACAGTCAAGCTATTACAAAAGCCGATGGGTCAATTTGCAGGCAATCTGATAGCTAGGGGTGGGGGTATGAAGCTATTGGGTCGTGGTATAGCAAATGTAGCACAGGGCATACCCTATACGGCGGCTTACGCGGGTGTCAACTTATTGAATAGGAAACCACAAGATGTAGCAAATGACGCAATACAAAATGCAGCAGGAGATTTGTTATTAGGTGGCACACCATTGGTCGGGGGATTGTTGATTAAAAGCGGAGCAGGTCGTAAAATGAAGTCAGCAAAGACTGTGGCGACAACTGCTACAAAAAAGCTGGTACAGGAAGCGGAAGATATACCATCTAACCTACTTGCAGAGGCGAGGAAGTACAAGAGTGTGGATGAGTCGTTAGAACAGATGCAAGTAAGAGCAGATAAACTAAAAGAAGTGTATTATAAAACGATGAGTGGAAATGATTTGAGAGCATGGCGTAAATTACAAAATGAAGTTGAGGATTTTCAATTAAAAATAGAGGTAGAAAAAGAAAAAGTAAAAGTGGCTCAACAAAAAATAGCTGATGAAGCGCTAAAAAAGTTGGATAGCAGTATAGATCAGCTAACCGAAGCAGATAATTCGTTTCTGATTAAAGAAGCAAAGAAATCCAATACATTAGATGAATACTTGCAAAAAATTAGAGGAAGCTCAACACAATATGGTGAATACAACCCACGTCTGAGAAAATATGTTCGCCCTGAAGCTAAAAGACTACACGAAATAACAAACTTGAAGCCAGATGATAAAATTACAGTGTATAGGGGGATTGATAATTCAAAAGGTACAAAAATCAATGATGGGGACTTTGTAACGACTGACTATAATGATGCGGCACAGTATATCGGGCCCAATGGTAGAGTGGTTAGTATGAAGGTTAGAGCAAAAAACCTTATCAATGAATACCCTGACGAAAAAGTAGACAACAATACATTTTATGAGTTGATTTATCAAAGTAAACCAGAGGTTAAAATTACCGAGTCCCAACTCACCGACATTTGGAATAAGGCACAGGGGAAAAGTGTAGTAGAAGCCCCTCAACCTACAGTACCATTGCGGGAAATACCAAAAGAGATATTATCACAAGAGGCAGAAAAGTTGGGTAGAGAAGTGTCTGATATTGAAAACGCCAGAGAACTTGCAAGAGAGGAATATCGTACCACAAGGGAAATCACCGATAAAATGGATAGGCAGGCACTAGCCCGCGTCAAGTCAGCACTTATTAGACATATAGATGGCAACAGGCGTGGTGATGAGGTTAGCTTTTCATCATTACCGATATGGAATAACAATAGAGGTAGGGTAATGGCTGCTTTTGAACAGGCGACAGGATCGGTGGCAAGAGATGAATATGAGGCGATGAATTGGCTGAAAAACTTACCTAATCAGACGGGTGGAGTAGGTAAGTATCTACCAGAGGAAACGGCTAAAATAAAGTTACTCCAGCAAACCGATAAGGCATTATCACAACCCGATAAGCCATTTGTACCAGAGATGGGTGTTTTGGATCAAGACTTGGGTATCGGCAATCCGAAATTGAAACAAAGAGGATTTGTGACTTCTGTAAAAGAAGCAGATTTTAGTGAGAAGCCATTGAAACAGGGTGTCAAGGGTGTATATGAGCCTATTACTAATAAGCAAACAATGCAGAAGGCTGAAAATCTTATTAAAACAGATATAGATACAGCATTAGATAAGATATACAATAGTAATGAGTATTCGGCAGAAACGGTTGCTTTGGGATTGAAGGTGATGGCTAAAGCACAACGAGAAGGAAATCATCAAATAGCGGTAAATGTGGCAGAAACTTTGGCCACTAAAGCTACTAAAGCGGGTCAATCAATACAAGCATTGTCTATTTTGAGCAGGTTGACACCAACGGGGATGTTGCGATATGCAGTCAAACAAATCAATGCGGCAAATGAAAATCAAGGTATTATTACAAAAGGGATAAAACGGGCATTAAAAGTGGCACCAGCTAAATTATCAGAAAAGTCAGCCAAAAGAATTACTACTTTGATGAACCTAGCCAACACCGCGACCACAGAGGAATATCAGAGTAGATACACTCGGATGGCAATGGATGAGATAGCCAGCAAACTACCTTATGGCATAAGTGACTTAATAGACGAAATGAGATATAATAATATGTTGTCTTCCATTGGCACTCACTTGAGAAATGGGTGGAGTAATTTGTGGCAAGTGGGAGTTATTAGACCATCAACATTACTATTTCAAGGACAGCCGAAATCAGTAGCTAACTATTATAAGGGTGTTGTGAGTGCTATACCACAAGCGGTAGACAAAGCATTGATAGCAATAAGTGGTAAGACACCATACAAACCGATTGAAATGGAACTAGGTCGCAAACTACGACCCAAGCCGAGATTAGGTTTATACAATATCCCCACACGCCTACTAGAAGCATCAGATCAATTTTTCACCACGATGGTCAAGTCTGGTGAGATAGCTAGAGGGGCGACACCGAAAGACGCGGAAAAACTAGCAGAAAATCTATTATTTAGGTCGGGTACCAAACTAGAAAATCAGGGAGCATTACTGAATAAGATTGATGATTTGACTGTTGGAGTAGAGAACTTGCGAAAAGTCGGATTGGGTTGGTTTATACCCTTTATTCGTACACCAATGAACGTAGCAAAACAATGGATAGAATACTCACCAGCAGGAGTGCTGACATTACCCGGAGCTAAAAACAAAAAAGAACAACTTGCTAAGGCGATGGTTGGATCGGTAGTGACACTCATAGGAGCTAAGGCAGCGATGGAAGGTAGAACGACATGGGCTGCACCTACCGACCCCACAGAAAAGAAGTTATTTTATGATAGTGGTAGAAAGCCATACTCAGTCAAGGTGGGAAATAAGTGGGTACCGATGCAATATCTTGGTAGTACAGCGTGGGCATTTGGTATACCAGCAGCAGTTAAGTATTATCAAGACGACCAAAGACAAGCTTTAACCGATGACCAAGTAAATAAGCTAACAAGTGCTTTATTATCTCTAGGCGGATTTTGGTCACAGCAAACATTTGTGAGTGGTCTTGGCTCATTTGTTAATGTTGCACAAGGTAAAGACGACTATACGCTTAGTAAATCACTTGCATATACGGGTAGCCAAATAATACCCTTCTCTAGTCTACAAAGATACATTGCTAACATAATTGATCCAGTATTCAGAAAACCGAAAGATGTGGTGCAACAGGTGAAGTCGGGCATACCTTTTATGACTCAAGACCTACCATATTACGAAACCTCTACAGGTGAGCCAGCGAAAAGAAATATCACCAACTATATTGCTCCATATGCGATGGGATATGAAAACAAACAATTTGAGCAACCTTATCAGGAAAGAAAGCAACGTATACAGGAAAACGCTTTGATAAACGCAGTCAAAAATAGCCCCTCACAATATACTCCGCAAGATATTACTAGAACTCAGACAATAGAAAGTCAGAGGGCGGTACAAGAGGATATGGATAGATACGCCAAGAGGATTGATACTTATTTGGCTCTACCAAGTGACAATAAGACTCGTACTAGTAAGATTAAAAGAGTTAAGACAGAGATTATCAATAACGACACCTTACCAGAACAGACTAAGCAGGAATTGCTCAAGAAATTACCAGAGATAAAAGAAGAAGTCAAAA
>Ga0075459_1000185_pt1 | contig 9177 bp, 13 predicted proteins | sample DEB3_08_DNA_2_FD_76333 | JGI IMG/M metagenome (GOLD analysis project Ga0075459, IMG submission 76333) | Aqueous microbial communities from the Delaware River and Bay under freshwater to marine salinity gradient to study organic matter... | ecosystem: Environmental > Aquatic > Marine > Coastal ...
CGCCAGCTCGTGCAAAGTCAATACACAAAGTATCCTCTAAGGGATGGACATAAATGGGATATGCAATCAACAGACCGCAGGTCGAAATCGAAATAGACGGTGAAGACGATCTTCAGTCAAACGCTCGTTTCGAAACTAATCTCGGGGCTTACGTTGGTAAGTGCTGGGATGAGGCTAAGACCGCAAAGGCTGTAATTGTTGAGCGGCTGCTGAAATGCGAACGTCAGCGTAGGGGTGAGTATGACCCTGACCGCATGATGGAAATCCAACGAGTCGGCGGCTCAGATATTTATATGATGCTGACCGACGTGAAGTGCCGTGCTGCTGAAGCATGGATCTCTGACGTGATGCTAAATCAGCAAGACCGCGTCTTTGATCTGAAGGTTTCCAATACGCCACAGATGCCACCCGAGATGCGCCGGAACATTATTGATCTGGTTCGCATGGAGGCTGAGCAGTTCATAGCCGAAGGCGGTGAGCTTCACCCTGAGACATTCCGCGCCCGTATGGAGGAAGTCCATGAGGCAATCTCTCAGCGCTTAAAGCAAGAGGCTGAAGATGCTGCTCGTCGCATGGGTGACAAGATTGAAGACCAGCTAGGCCGCGGCAAGTTCCAGCCTGAGCTGAAGAACTTCATTAACGACTTTACAACTTTCCCTTCGGCTATCATGAAGGGGCCAGTGATCAAGCGTCGCAAGGGCATGGCATGGGGGCCAGAGTTTACCCCTATCGTTATGACTGAGTTTGTCGAAGAGTTCGAGCGCGTCTCGCCTTACGACATCTTCCCTGCTCCAGCTTCTACTGGCGTGAACGATGCGTACCTGATACAGCGTCACCGCTTAAATGCGAATAGCCTACAAGCTATGCGTGGCACCCCGGGTGTTGATAACGATGCACTGCAAACGGTAATCGATCGCTTTGCAATGTCCGGCTATCGCACATGGATTCAAGGCGACAACGAAGAGCGCGTCTTGGCTGGCAAACCTTTCCGCTATCCATTGCTATCTGGTGAAGTAGAGACCATTGAATTCTGGGGCTCTGTCACTGGGCAGTACTTGATTGAGTGGGGCATGACTGACATCGACCCTGAAGAGATCTATGAGATCAATGCTTGGTGGACAGATGGCATCATGTGGAAGGTTGTGCTGAACCCTGATCCATTGGGTCATCGCCCATACGGTGTTGCTTCTTGGGAAGATGTTCCTCATTCCTTCTGGGGTGTGGCTCTGCCTGAGATCATGCGCGACAACCAAACTATGTGTAACGCTGCTGCCCGTTCCATCGCGAACAACATGGCAGTCGCTTCTGGCCCACAGGTTGAGGTTACAGTTGACCGCTTACCCGATGGTGAGCAGATCACTGAGATCTATCCTTGGAAGATTTGGCAAGCAACGTCTGACCGCACTGGTGGTGGACAACCTGCTGTGCGTTTCTTCCAGCCAAGCATGAATGCTCAAGAGTTGCTCGGCGTGTTTATGCAGTTTGCGAAACAGGCTGACGAAGTCACAGGCATTCCAAACTATGTGTACGGTTCCTCCGCTGTGTCTGGCGCTGGCCGTACTGCATCTGGTCTATCGATGTTGATGGACAATGCAAGCAAAGGTATCAAGCAAGCTATCGCCGCAATCGACGGTGTGGTCGCAGGTATGGTTCAGAAGTTGTACATCCACAACATGATGTTCGACAGTGACCCATACATCAAGGGCGACTTCCGCGTTGTTGCTAAAGGAGCAATTGGCCTGTTGCATAAAGAGACTCTGCAGATGCGTCGCAATGAGTTCTTGATGGCAACTGCTAATCCGATCGACTCCCAGATTACTGGAGTTGAAGGTAGAGCCTACCTGTTGCGTGAAGCAGCTCGTGGGTTGCAGATGGACACGAACAAGATCGTACCGGATCAGAACTCGATGGAAGAGCAGAAGATCCAAGCTCGTGCCCAGATGCTTGCGCAGCAGATGCTGCAACAGATGGCGAACCAAATGCAACCACAGCAAGTGGTGGCCGCACCGCAAGAAGCATTACCGGGCGGCATGCCAGCAGAGGGAACCGCAGTACCGCAACAGGTTCCTCAAATGGCTGACGGTGGCATGGTTCCCAACACAGCAGAGCAGGTACTAAGAAGCTTGGCAAACACCAATCTCATGCAGTGAGGCTAACTATGAAGGACAAAGACGCGATGAAAATGTTTAAGGGCAAAGACACCAAGGCTGAGGAAATGAAAGAAGCCAAAGCTTTGAAGGGCGGCAAGATCACCCCTAGGCAATACATGAAGGGTGAGAAGTCCGAAGGCGAGAAGGGCAAGGATATGGCTATGGCAAAGAAAGCTGCCAAGGCTATTCCTGCTGGCAAGATGACACCGAAGCAGTATGCCGACATGCAGAAGAAAGAAGGCATGAAGAAGATGGCAAACGGTGGCTACGCTATGAAGAAGAAAGGAAAATGCTAACATGGCAGTCCCAAAGTGGGCGCGAGAAAATATGGCAAAAACCGGAGGCATGCCCAGCCACGGAGTCGTTAGCAAGCCATCCCCCTTCCACTCCTCGGACGTTAAGCATCTCGCAGACGGTACTCCATCTGAAGACGATTTCAAACGTATGGGTCTTGAGGCTTCTGATCGCTACAACGAAATTGAGAAGTCTCAAGAAGTTGGCGCATTAGACAAATTGAAAGGCGGCTTCGGTCGTCTGTTCGATCGTTTAAAAGCTGGCAACATTGATGCCCCGGGGTCGGATGCTTACAACAAGTACGGAGCTGGCTTAGGCAAAGCAGAGTACGAAAAGGAACAGCAGTTCAAGCAGTCTCGCATTGACAGTGAGAATGCCCGTAGAGATTACGTTCCAGATACAGCGGATTCAATCGCTCGTAAGATGGGTCGTGTCACGATGGGCCCAACTGTTGGTGAGGCTAAGACTGAAGCGGTGCCAAAGCCTGTGGTTGATCAAACTCAGTTAGAGTGGGATAGCCTGCAAAAGAGTTCTACTCCTCCAGAGAAGAAGGAGAAGAAGATATTCTCTGAACCAACGATGCCTACAGTCTCGACTGATAAAGCAGAAGACAAGTCTGGTCAGAAGGCACCTACGCTACGCAAAACCAATAAGCGTCAACAATCTAACACCAGAGGTGTATCATCGGGAGATAAGAAAGTTTATTTACCTGATAACCCACGGCCTCCAGCAGACAATGATAGTCGTCCTTCAAAGCCCTATCCGAAAGGAAAACCCGGTGCTAGTGACAGCAGACCAAGTAAGCCGATCCCTAAAGGTTCGAAGAGTGAGAATGATGCACGTCCGTCGAAACCGTATCCGAGTGATGCGCGTCCGAAGGGCTCTGCAAATTCCACTGGTGAGAGTGAAGTACAAGCGGCGGGGGCTCGATACGCTGCGACTAAGGCGGCACTCGATCGCGCTCCTGCGAATACTTCGGCTACCGCTAGAAAAGCACTTGAAGCCGCTGTCGAAGCTGCCCGTCAAGATTACGAGGCAAAAGCTAAAAAATCTAAAAGGTGATTTGTGTTAACAAAACCAGACCACTCTACCGTTCAAGCTCTAGCTAGTTTGAAAGGTAATCAACAATTTGAGACCGTGTGCCAATGGCTTCGGAATACTCTCGAAGAGATCGACCGCGATTCTTGCGTTACCAAGGACGAAGTTCAACTTCGCTGGAACCAAGGCGCGGCTCAGATCATACGAGACTTCCTCAATCGTAGTGATGAAGCACTAGCCACGATCCGTAAGTTTCAAGGGCGCTAAGCTCTGATACCTCGAAGCTGACCGAGGACTACGTCAGCACTAATGAAGACCTAGGATGACAGTTGCATCCAAGGGCTCATGGAGAAAATTTATGGCACTCCCCCGCAAGGTACGCGAAGCTGCTGAGAAGGCAGACGCAATCCATAGCTCGTTTTATGAGAACAAGCAATTGGATGGTAACAATGCAATGAACGAGCCTGTACCCGATCCGGCTCCCACAGTTGATCCTCAGGATGTAGATCCTGCAGCAATGGCGGTGACTCCACCCATCGAGACGCCAGAGCCGCCTAAGGAAGAACCGTGGGAACAGCGTTATCGAGTTATTGAGGGCAAGTATCGCGCAGAGGTACCGCGACTCGCGTCCGAGAATAAAGAGCTGAAGAATCAAATTCAACTCTTAGCTGAGCAAGTAGAAAGTTTGAAGAGTCAGGCAACACAGGCTCAAGCGTCGTCACTCATCAGTGATGCCGATCGTGAGAAGTATGGAGATGATCTGCTCGATGTTATACAAAGAGCAACCAAGGCTGCAAGCTTGGCGAAGGATCAAGAGATTGCTGAACTGAAGCGTCAGTTTGATAGTGTCCGTGAGACAACTGCCAAAGATGCCAACGTGCAATTTTATGATCGCCTGAACCAACTGGCACCCAACTGGGTCAACGTCAACTCTGATGAAAACTTCCTACGGTGGCTGGATGAATATGACGAGCTTAGTGGTCATACACGCCAAGACCTCCTATCGACTGCTGAGCAAAACAGGGATGCCGAACTGGTAGCTCGGTTCTTTAATAAGTATGAGACCGAGGTGGCAGCGAAACAAAACCAGCGCCACAATCCAGCAGCCGCCGCTCATCAGGTACCGGATAGTAACAAGCGAGTTACTGCCCCGCCCGGTAAGCGATTCTTTACCCGCAAAGAGATTGCAGACTTTTATGCTGCATGCCGAGCAGGTAGAGTAAGTGCTAAGGATCAAGTGGCAATGGAAGCTGAAATCCATTCCGCATCAATTGAGGGTCGAATCCGATAAACTCAAGAGCTGCGGATAATATATCTATCTTGAAAGGAGAACAGAATGACTGTTCCAGTAAGTGGCGGTTATCCGCAGTATTCGTACAATGGCGATCCAGCAGGCTCAGCCTTTATTCCAGAGATTTGGAGTGGCAAGCTGCAGGTCAAGTTTTATAAGTCCACAGTTTTGGGCGAGATCACCAACAACGATTGGGAAGGTGAGATCAAGAACCAAGGCGACACCGTTCATATCCGTTCGATCCCAACGATCACTATCTCTTCGTACTCGAAGGGCATGAACCTGTCGAACCAAGTTCCTGAGAGCACTCCTCTCGAACTGACTATTGACTACGGCAAGTACTTCTCTGTTATCGTTGACGACGTTGACGCTGTTCAGGCTGATGTTAAGCTGATGGACATCTTCACTAACGACGCTGGCGAGCAGATGAAGATCGCTATCGACAATGACGTTCTGAACAACGTCGCTGCCGATGCTGCTGCAGCTAACCAAGGTGCAACTGCTGGTGCTATCTCCGGCGACATCGATCTGGGCGCTACTGGTGCTTCGATCGCTCTCGACAAAAACAACATTCTGGATAATATCCTGAAATGCGGTCAAGTACTCGACGAGCAGAATGTCCCTGAAGATGGTCGCTGGATGGTGATCCCTGCTTGGATGTCGGCAATGCTGAAGACTTCCGATCTGCGTCAAGCTTACCTTACTGGTGACGCTGAGTCCCCTCTGCGTAACGGTAAGATCGGTATGATCGATCGCTTCACTTTGTATGTCTCTAACAACCTCGACGTTGTTGATGACAGCGGCACTAACTGCTGGCACGTTCTGAGCGGCACTCGTGATGCAATCTCGTTTGCTTCTCAGATCACCAATGTTGAAACTCTCCGCGCACAGACTACGTTCGGTAACATCGTTCGTGGCTTGAACGTGTATGGTTTCAAGGTTGTTAAGCCAGAAGCTCTGGTTGACCTGTATGTTTCGAAAGCCTAATCTGGGCTAACGAACGGGAGGGGGCTCTTACACGGGAGCCTCTTCCCATTTTTTCTTTTATGAGGCTTTATGTCTACGCAAATCAAAAGCAAACACAATCGGTTAATCCACCGTCCTACTGGCCGCATCTTCGCATGGAATGAAGGCTTGGCAAAACGTAGTGATATGGAGAAGTATTCACCCGAAGCGCAGAAGAAGGTAGCTGCCAAGGTGGTACACGAATCTCTCGATGAAGAAGTACAGAATGTAGCTACCGAACCTGATGCATCAGATATGGCTGCAGCAGTGTTTGGTAAAAAGAAGGCATCCAAAGAATAAACGTCAGAGGGTGCTGTATGCCCTCCACACAACCGAGGGCATGTTATGAAAAAGTTTCTGGTTGCAGCACTAGCATTGCTGTTGTCTCTGACCGCGTTCGCCCATGAATGCGAAGAGTGTGATAACCCGGGTAAGCCTCACTACCATGCAATGTTCTTTGAGAACAACAGGGGTGGGCTTACCATTATCACAGACAAAAACAAAAATTGCGGTGGCTTTCAGATGATGGATGGCTACGCATTTTCGGCAGAGAACGAGTATGTAGAGTTCTGCTGGATGCCAAGAGGCGATGCTGTTCTGGTTAAGTTCCCAGATATGGAGCCCGGAATATGGCCGTTCGAGGCATTCAAGCCTTTGTTCGTGGAGCCGGATATATCTCATTTGAAAAAGTAAGGAGCAGCAATGGCTAAACATTGGATCGATAAAGCAATCAAGAAACCGGGTGCGCTGCGTAAGCAACTAGGTGTTAAAGAGGGCGAGAAGATTCCAGAGAAGAAGTTAGCCAAGGCTGCGAAGGCTCCGGGTAAGTTGGGTCAACGCGCTCGACTTGCCCAGACCTTGAAGGGATTTAAGAAATGAAGAAAGATCCTAGGTTAGAGAGGGCGGGTGTTGCTGGCTTCAACAAGCCTAAGCGCACTCCAGATCATCCAACCAAGTCACACGTCGTTGTGGCAAAAGAAGGTGATCAGGTCAAGACAATTCGTTTTGGTCAACAGGGTGTTCAAGGCTCACCCAAGAAAGCCGGGGAATCAGAATCGTACCGCAAGCGCAGAGAAAGCTTCAAAGCCCGTCATGCTAAGGATATAGCCAAAGGCAAGATGAGTGCTGCGTACTGGGCCGATAAAGTTAAGTGGTGATAAAGAATGTCCCATACCTTCCAAGAGATAATTGATGATGTGCGAGTCACCCTTAACGATGCGTCAGGCGTTCGGTACACTGATGAACAGTTGATGGGTTACTGCAATGACGGGGTGTCTGAGATGTTCCGTATGCGTCCAGACTTCAGACTAGGTAGTGGTCTTAGTTGGACTGCAGACGATCCTGACTACGTTGCCACAGACGCTATACCACTTCCTCATAACGTGCAAAAGTTGCTTTCATACTACGTTGTCTTTAGATCTGAACTTAGAGATGATGAGTATTCGGAAGGAACTAGGGCAGCAAATCTACGCGCACTATGGCAGAGGGAGTTGATACAGAAATGAAAAACCATAGCGACTTCCTAGATAATGTTATGCCTCACGTTCCATCTGCGAACGTAGACATGGCACTACTAGAAATTAAAAACACAATCATTGACTTCTGCGAAAAGTCTTTGATCCTGCAAACCACACTCGATCCTGTCACAGGGATTGTCGATGTATCTGACTATGACCTTGAGCCACCTAAGGATAAGAAAGTCACAAAGATTCTGAAGGGCTGGTACAAAGGTAGGGAGCTTACCCCCGTCTCATTTGATGAGATCAATACTCCTGCTGCGTACAATCCAAATGCAGCAGATGCACCAGTAAGGCGTGAAGATCCGCGGAACGTATGGCAGAAAGATGCTGATACGTTTTCTGTTTATCCAATCCCTAATGAAACACTTGCCAATGCTATGACTCTAGTTGTAGCGTTAAAGCCAACTCGTAGCACTTCATCTATTGACGATGTTATTTACGAAGACTATGCAGAGATCATAGCTCACGGCACTTTAGCTAGGATGTTCATGTCTCATGACAAGCCTTACACAGACTTCAAACTAGCTGCTGCTCGTCAAGCTCTGTACACTTCTGGATTGAATGTGGCTAGGGATCGCGCTCTGAAGAACTATGTGCGCGTTAGTAAGCATGTAAAAATTCGGAGAATCTAATGACGGACAAGATCAAGCTAGTTCAAGGTGATACGAAGCCTACCTTGATCTGCACACTAACAGACGAAACCACTGGTGATGCAATCAACATCACTGGTGCCACAGTCTTGTTAAAGTTCAGACAAGTTGGAGCTACCGTATTAACAGCCACAATTACTGGCGTGGTAACAAATGGAGCTGGCGGTGTCGTAGCCTTTTATTGGACTACAGAACCTACAGCACTTGATGGCCCACCCGGTGAGTACGAAGGCGAAATTGAAATCACGTTCCAAGACGGTTCAATACAGACTGTCTACGACTTACTAAAGTTCAAACTACGTTCGGAGTTCTAAGATGGGAGTGACGGTATCTTCCGTCCTCGCCTCAGCCCTAGTCTCAGAAGTAAGGGTAGCAAGCAGCATTAGTGTCCAAGCGGTGAATGTAGTCATCGAACGGGCAAAGGCTTCGGCCTCTCTGTTTGCTGCTGTCGGAACCGCAACGGTATCAATAGAGTTACCGCAAACAGCGATTCAAGCTGCTTTGATAGAAGCTACATCCTATCTCGATGAGGCTGGATGGTACAAGCTCTATCAAGACGTAGTATCGGCAAACGATAGTATCTCCCTTTCTATAGCAAAACCAAGGGCTGATTCTTTCTCTAGCAACGATGCGGCGGCTAAAGCTGTTGAGAAACCATTCAGTGATTCCTATGGTGTTACTGATGTTATCTTAGTGACAATTATCATACTAAGAAGTTTCTCTGATAGTGTTGCGATATCTGATACCAACATCATTGATGTAGATAAATCACTCTCTGATGCGGTTGACGCTACTGAGAGTTTGGCTAAGGACGTGGACAAATCAATGTCCGACGAGTCCATACTCAATGACGCTGTGTCAAAGAGTGTAGCTAAACCTGCGTCCGACACCTTTGCAATAAGTGATAGTGATACAAGAAGCGTAGCTAAAGCAGTAGCTGAAACCGTATCAACCTCCGACTCTGCGACAAGAGATATATCCAAAGCACTACAGGATGAATCTATTCTTTCAGATGCGGCGGCTAAAGATATGTCAAAGGCTCTCGTTGAAAGCTTTAGTGTATCTGATGTATTCACTAGGGCAGTACAATTCGATCGTAGCTTCAATGATACGAGCATCGTAACTGAGGCACTGAGTAAGCAGTTCAGTAGACCTCTGGCAGACTCGGCAACAATAACGGATGCCGACGCTAGGCACTATTACAAGAACGTAACTGGTGACTCTTTTAG
>Ga0075459_1000189_pt1 | contig 9055 bp, 8 predicted proteins | sample DEB3_08_DNA_2_FD_76333 | JGI IMG/M metagenome (GOLD analysis project Ga0075459, IMG submission 76333) | Aqueous microbial communities from the Delaware River and Bay under freshwater to marine salinity gradient to study organic matter... | ecosystem: Environmental > Aquatic > Marine > Coastal ...
ATACTTTTTGCCACCTTGCTGGTGGTGCACATAGTGAAACTCACCAACTGTCGTAACGCCCGCAAGTGCCATCTCTGAAAAAGTTGCTGTCGCAAGCGCTAAATAGTTTTCAGGTGTCAGGCGATTAGCAACTTGATACATCAATGTGCGCCAAGACCAGAAATCACCGAGGCCAGCACCGCTGTGAGTGCGGCCGCGTAGTGCTCGATGAAATGCGTGACTGTGCGCGTTGACAAAACCGGGCATGACAACGCCGGCGATACGCGAATCTTTCGAGTTCGGCGCAGCGTTCGCATCTATTGAAACGAAAGATCCTTTGTCAACTGTGATTCGCACGTTTGAGGCGCAACTTTCGCCACCTAACCAAGCGTGTTCGGCAAAATATGATTTCATTGCTCGCGCATTGGCAAACGCACGCCACGCTTTTCGGCGACATCAATTGCCAAGTCATAGCCAGCATCTGCATGTCGGATAACACCCATGCCGGGGTCGCTCAACAAAACGCGTGAAAGTTTTTCTGCAGCGAGATCGGTGCCGTCGGCAACGCAAACCATGCCCGCATGAATGCTGCGGCCGATGCCAACGCCGCCACCGTGGTGAATGCTCACCCAAGTTGCACCACTCGCCGTGTTGACGAGCGCATTTAGCAACGGCCAGTCGGCGATTGCATCTGAGCCATCAAGCATCGCTTCAGTTTCGCGATAGGGGGATGCAACAGAACCCGAATCTAAGTGGTCGCGACCAATGACGATTGGTGCGCTTAGTTCTCCGCTCTTGACCATCTCATTGAAACGCAAACCAAGACGATGTCGCTCGCCATAACCGAGCCAACAAATTCGTGCAGGCAAACCTTGAAATGCGACTTGTTCGCTGGCTAGGCGCATCCATTTTGCGAGGTCTTCATTGTCAGGAAACTCTTCAAGCACCGCGCGGTCTGTTGCAGCGATGTCACGTGGGTCGCCCGAAAGAGCAACCCAACGAAATGGGCCTTTACCCTCACAAAACAACGGACGAATATATGCGGGCAAGAAACCTGGATAATCAAAAGCGCGGTCGTAACCACCAAGTTGGGCCTCGCGGCGCAATGAGTTGCCGTAGTCGAAAACTTCGGCACCAGCATCTAAGAAACCAACCATTGCGCGACAATGTGCTGCCATTGCTGCTCGCGATCGATCGATGTAATGCTCTGGGTTTGTTGCTCGAAGTTTTTCGGCGGCTTCGAAAGTTAAGTCGTTGGGCACGTAACTCATTGGGTCGTGTGCACTTGTCTGATCGGTGACAATGTCAGCAGCAAAACCTTGTGCCAATAATTTTGGAAACATATCGGCAGCATTGCCGACCACGCCAACCGAAAGTTTTTTGCGAGCTTTTTTGGCGGCCTCACATCGAGCAACTGCATCTTCGAGTGAGTCGGCTATTTCGTCGAGGTAGCGAGTTTCAACGCGACGCTGCACACGAGTTGGGTCAACATCGATGCACAACGCGACGCCATCGTTCATTGTGATTGCAAGTGGTTGCGCGCCGCCCATGCCACCCAGACCAGCAGTGAGAGTTATCGTGCCGGCGAGTGTGCCTTTAAATTTTCTGCGAGCTATTTCGGCGAAACACTCATAGGTGCCTTGCAAGATGCCTTGCGTGCCGATGTAAATCCACGAGCCGGCGGTCATTTGGCCGTACATAGTGAGACCGAGATTTTCGAGACGCCTGAATTCATCCCATGTGGCCCAGTCGCCGACGAGATTCGAGTTCGCCAGCAGTACGCGTGGCGCCCATTCGTGTGTGCGAAAAACGCCGACGGGTTTGCCTGATTGCACCAGCATTGTTTCATCGGGTTTCATGGTTTGCATCGTGCGCATCATCGCATCGAATGCTGGCCAACTGCGCGCTGCGCGACCGGTGCCGCCATAGACGACAAGATCGTCGGGGCGTTCTGCAACTTCAGGATCTAAATTGTTTTGCAACATTCGATATGGCGCTTCAATTTGCCAATTCGCGCAATGCAATTGTGTGCCGCGCGGTGACCGTACGACTCTTGGACCAGACATGGTTACATTCTCGCCGAAAACTTGATGTTTCACCAACTGTTAGAGCGACTTGTTGAGTGTGATGTGGGCGAGGGCGCCGTTATTTAGGTGAATTTTGCAGTTGCTCGCATCGAGAAATGCGTCTTGATGATGCAAAACTAATGATTTGCCGTCGACAGTAATTTCGGCAGTTTGAGAAACTGCAACGATCATTTCGCATTTCGCTAATTCGCCAGGGCGATTGACATATGTCATTTTTCCGGATGCCTTGCCACGCATAGTCATCAAGTTGAGATCCACGATTGGTCCGTCGACAAGTTTTGCCGTCGTCGGGATGTCACCAGCGAATTCGGCGACTTCACCCGGGCGGCACACAACTGTTTCGCCGCCAACATTTAAAATCATTTCGCCGCCAGAAATGATTAAAAGTTGTCGATGGATATTTTCGAAGTGTGAAAAGTCGCAGTCTTCGATGACTGGTGCAATCGCAACCCGCCATGTCCACCCGGCGACACCAGGTGTTTGACTCGCAATTTCATAACTTGTACCTCGACCATTGGGCCACGGCGCTTGAAAGTGTTCAGCAAACTTCTGTAACGGCATAAAACAAAACTAGTGGTTAGCAAATATCGAGGGTAAACCACCGGTGTGAATAAAGACAACATTCGCATCAGATCCGAATTCGTTTTTTGCATCGAGACCGAGCAAGCCTGAAAAACCTTTTGCACTGTAAACAGCGTCGAGAACCCAAGCGCCGCGATGTGCCGCCCACTTTGCAGCATCAGTCGCTGCTTGAGTTGCAACTGCGTAGTCGCTGCCCATGTAGTTCGAATCAATTGATACGTCGTCAGTGGTTGCGCGAGATGTCTCGTTGAGCAAGTTCAAAGTTTCGTTCGCTAAATCTGTGATGCTGTGCGCACTAAGAGCCGTGCCTTTGGCGACACCTATGCCAATAATTTTCGGCAATTGCTTGAGTGGATCGCGTGTCCGCGCCCGAACGAGACCCGCGACCAGGCCTGCGTGTGTGCCACCGCTTGAAGTCGTGAAAACAATTGCATCAGCGTTGAAATTTTGTGCTGAGCACTGCTCGATAATTTCGTCAAAAGCGAGCGCGTATCCGATTGCACCGATGGCAGTGCTGCCCCCAATCGGAATCGAGTGTGGCATTTCGCCACGGTCAAAAAGTTGTTGGGTAAGTTGCGCACGAAACTCTTCGAGTCCTGCCCAGTTTGTGTCAGCAAGACCAGTGTGATGCAGTGTTGCGCCAAATATTTGAGACAACAATTGATTGCCTTCAAGACGGTTTGGTTTTTTACCTGAGAGAACCAAATGTGTTGGAAAGCCGAGCCGTGCACCAGCCGCGGCAGTCATACGACAGTGGTTTGATTGTGCTGCACCAACAGTGACTAGAGACTTTGCGCCGTTGTGAATTGCGTCGCCGCAAAGAAATTCGAGCTTGCGGGCCTTGTTGCCGCCTGCGCCAAGCCCAGTGAGGTCATCGCGCTTGACCCATAATCTCGAACCGCTCGCAAGTTTGCCACCATCTTCAAGTGGCGTGGGCAGTGTCGCGAGAGTGACGCGATTTATTTTTTGTTGCGCCACGCGACGCCTTCTGGCCAACGACCAACGCCACCATCCTGCAACAGCATTCCGCTGAGCGTGCGCTCTGTGTGTTGCGATCGCCAAAGCAACATTTCTTGGGCGAGAGCCAACACTCGCTCTGGCTCGTCAAAAGTTGTGCGCCAAGTTGGGTCGAGCGCTAAATCAAAAGCCAGCCAACTACCATCACCAAACTGAACATAAGCGGCGTCGCGAGTGCGCCGCACGGTCAAGTGTTGGCGCTCGAGTCGGCGATCGCGAGGCCAATTCTTCGCAGCGCCGTTTTCAGCGTCGTCTATATATATGTGTCGCCAGTCGTATTCATAAGTTGCTGCAGTTCGCCAGCGCTCAGGACTCTTGCCGCACAAGAAGTCGGTGAGTGGTTGACCGTCGCACTGAAGCGGCACGGCTTGGCCGATGGCTTCGGCGATTGTCGGCATGATGTCGACGTTCTCAGTGAACTCAGTGATTGTTTCGCCATGAGTTTGTGGGTTACTTGGGTCGCGAATGATGCCGACGATGTGATAACTGACGTCGAAGAAACCGAGTTTCTCTTTTAATCCATGATCACCGAGTTGGTCGCCGTGGTCAGCAGTAATGATGATCAAAGTATTTTGCCACTCACCGCGCTCGCGAAGTTTTGCAAACACTCGACCCATGTGATGATCAACTTCGCCGATCATGCCGTAATACTGCGCACGCATCTCGCGCAGACCCATCTCGGTTTTTGGCGCGGCTGTGCCCTCGATGTTCATGGCGGCTTCGTGAAATGGATGACGAGTTGCACTAGCTTGAATTGGTAATTCAATCTCATCGAGAGAATATTGCTTCGACCACTTACCGGCTGCGGCATATGGCGGGTGAGGTCTTAAATAACTGAGATGAGTGAACCAGGGTTTGTTTGGCTTCTGACTATCGAGCCAGTTAAAAAATTCGTCAGTTAAAAACGTTGAGATACTCAAGTCTTCATGTCGTTCTGGCTCAGTAACGAGTGCTTGGTTGTAGTCACCTTTTAAGTCGAATCCGTTTTGTTTTAAATGTTCAAGCCATGGCGGATATGGCTCTGACAAATTCAGGATGCGATCAAAACCTGGCAACACTTCTTGATAAGTGGATAGTCGTTGGTCATTTTCTGAAGTCGTTGTGCGAGGGTCGACACCTTGGTCGGTGTAACCAAAAATTGTCGGCTTGTAACCAGCACGAAGTGCCATGCGAGCGACATTGTCGAAGCGATTGTCAAGTGGGGTGCCATTGGCAACGACGCGATGGTTCATTTGGTAGGTGCCCGTATACAAACTTGCTCGTCCAGGCGAGCAGGGTGCTGCTTGACTGAAATGGTTAGCGAGCCGCACACCGTTTCGCGCGAGTTCGTCAAGGTTTGGTGTACGAACAACCTTATGTCCGGCACAAGAAAGGCAGTCGCCGCGAAACTGGTCGAGGGTCACCAGCAAGACGTTTGGCTTCACAACTCGCAGATTACTACTGCGATGAGATTTAGTCTTGTGCTCTTGCGTTCTCGCAGGCTCTGGGTGAAGCTTTAATGACTTTGTTTTTGGCATCGATTGGCGATTTATTTACACCTTTGCGCCAGGCATCTAAAAACTTCCAGGGCCAAATTTCACCTTGCAGAACTTTGTATTCACTTTGAGGGCAAATTCGCGACATGCCGAAGTGGGTATGACATTTAGTGATGCGTGCATTGCCCGAAGACCCCATTACGCCAATCCACTGACCTGGTTCAACGCGTTCGCCCCGCTTGACCTTGACTCGGCCTAGATGTGCGAAAAAATATCGCACTCGGTCGTCGCCGTGAAGCGTGATCGTTAGTCCACCACGTGTGCCCGGCGCGTCAACTTCTTCTAACCATAAGTCTTTAGTTTCAACATCAAATACAACCCCGGAAGTTGGTGCAAGAACTCGTGCATAACAGCCGTGTACATCGGCTGCGGGGTAGTTCAAATGATCTCGCGAATAAGTTACCGGAACTTTCGAAAACGGAAACACATATTTGAGCTCATGTTTGCTGCCAGAGTCGTCAGAAGTGGCATCTGCAATTGAAGTCGTAGCCATGAAGCTCGCCATGACTAAGACAAACAGTCGGCGAAGCATTTCGCGCTACGTTCTTGCTGACTACTTTTCTTTGGACAAAACTTCTGACGCGCGCTGAATGAGTAACTCGCGTTCATGATCAGAAAGTGGTCGAGAAGTTCTAACATTCAATTCGACACGGTCGTTATCGCCAGCAGCCTGAATGTCATCGACAAACAGAACTGTTGTCAGACCTTTTGTTCCGGCAAGATCACGCATTGTGTTGGAAACCGTGTTGAAACTTGCACCGCTTGATGAAATGTTCATCTCAAGTTTTGTCGTCACTGGTTCTTGGCTGAGGTTACGAACACTTGATAGAGCGCTGTGCGGAATGTGAACTGTGCTCACGCCGTCACGTAAACGAGTAGTCACCATGCCGACATGTTCGACAAAACCATGTACCGGTTTTTGCCAGCCGAGTTCGGCTTCAATTTCATCGCCAACGCCGTAGCGATCTTCGAGCAAAACTGCCAGACCTGTTAAGTAGTCATTGACTCGATGTTGTCCACCGACGGCGAGGCCTGCCCCAAGGAAGCCAGCACTCGACAAAAAGAATGCAGCGTTTAGATCGAGAATATTGAAAACTGCAATTAGCGCGATGATCCATGCGCCGAGGCTCACAAAGTGATGCAACATTCGGGTTGCTGCATCTATTCGTTGACGGCGACGGTGCTCACTACCTTCGACGGTTTCAGCACCAACTCGACGAACGCTATTGCGCCACCAATTTGCGGCATTAGCTGAAGTGCGATCGGCTATGCGTCTGACAGTGGCGCGCAAAATCGCATATGAAATGCGCGTGAAAATAAAACAGCCAATTACTACAAGAATTGCAACTACTGGGCGTGTCAAAAATCTTGTGAGCCCAGATGCTTCTTCGGCTTTATCTGCAGAAATCAATATCGAAGAAAGTGTTGTAATCATCTCCATCTAGTGTGCCTCACTTTTCTGCGGGTCACGCACCACTAAGGTTAAAACCGTGAAACTAGCCAAATTTTCAGCGACAATTCTGTTTTTAGTTGTCGCTGGCTGTGGGGCGCAATCAGCGTCGCAATATGCAACCGAGACTTCAGTCTCGCCAGAAGTCTCGGAGCCAGCAGTGACAGAAACCACGGCTGATGATGATTCAATAACTACAACAACCGAGACAACTATTGAAACGACGACTACAACAACTACGACGACAACGATGCCGCCGACAACAACCACGGTTCTCGACACACTGTGCGTGAAACTGACACAGTGCCAGTTTGCAAACTTGGTCGGTGTTGACTTCTCGCGACTGCAACTTGATTTTCAAAACTTCAGCGTGGCGACTTTGACGGGTGCGAGTTTTGCGGGGGCGAATTTGGCGAAGTCGTTGTTTATTCGGGCTGATTTGTCGAATGTAAATTTCGCTGGGGCAAATCTCTCAGGCGTTGACTTTACGGCCGCAAATATGACTGGCGCCAATATGGAGGGCGCAAATCTGACCGACGCAATTTTCTGTGACGTCGATGTCAAAACTCTTGTCGGTACAACAGAGTCGCAACTTGGCAAAGTCAAGAAATTCAAATCAAAAGGCAAGATTTACTGCCCATAAATTTTGTAGAAGATATTTTTTGTTAGTTCTACCTAACAAATATTTTTTATTAGTCATACCTGACATCGTGCCAAGTGTTACGACAGTTTTATGTCGTTTAGTCAGCTGCGTTGAGAGATGTCAGGTTATGTTTTTCTTAGATGACTAAGAGAGGCAAAAAATGAATTCAGATCAAACGCCAGAACAGGGTGCTACCGCTACAAAGAACGAGAGTACGTGGACTCGTGGCATCACGGCAATGATGCTTGCAGCAATTGCGATGTCGACTGTGGTTCTCGGAGCAGTCGCAATCGTGACGATGGCACGATCTGAGTCAGTAGCCGCAGGCCCAACTGAACTTCCGACAACTGTTTCGGTTGAACTCAGTGAATTTAAAATAGCGATGTCAACCACGACGGTTAAGCCTGGTGATATTACGTTTCAAATAAAAAATAGTGGTTCTGTCGCACACAATTTTGCAGTTCCGTTATTGAAGTTAAAGACAGAAATGTTGAACCCAGGTCAGTCAGCGACAGTTGTGGCGAGTGCGGTTGCCGCAGGTACTTACGAAGTTGTTTGTGAAGTTGCTGGCCATCCTGAGGCTGGAATGAAAACAACGTTGACAGTATCTGTTGACGCAGCTAATGCTGATCACTCATCTATGGCTGCGGGCGATCATGCTTCTGGAGCGACAATGACCTGGCAACAAATGGACGCGATGATGGAAGAAGTTGCATTGAAGTTTCCGGCGAAGACTGACGGTGTCGGAAATTCGGAATTGACTCCGATACTAAGTGATGACGGCTACAAAGTTTTCAATGTCACTGCATCGATTATTAAGTGGGAAGTTGAGCCTGGCAAGTTCGTTGATGGTTGGGCTTATAACGGACAAATACCCGGCCCGGTCTTGCGCGCAAATGTTGGTGACAAGATAAGAATCGTTTTGAAAAACGACTTGCCTGAATCGACATCGCTGCACCTGCACGGTGTGCGAGTGCCAAATGCGATGGATGGTGTTGATCCATACACACAAAAACCGATTGAGCCAGGTGGCAAGTTCAGTTATGAGTTCACGGCACTCGAACCTGCAGTTGGTATGTATCACTCTCACCACAATGCTCAAGTTCAAGTGCCTAACGGTTTGGCGGGTGCTCTGTTAATTGGAGATTGGAAAGATCTTGGCATGAAAGCAGCGGGAGATCGACTGGCAGACTCTGATGGCAAGGCAGATCAAGAAGTCGTGATGGTGTTAAACGACTCGGGCACGATTGGTTTATCGCTGAATGGCAAGTCGTTTCCGGCGACAACGCCTTACACGATGAAAGTTGGTGAGACGATGCTCGTGCACTATTACAACGAAGGGAACATGACTCATCCGATGCATTTGCATCAACCTTCAGGTTTAGTTGTTGCGCATGATGGCGTGCCACTTGACTATCCGTTTTGGGCCGACACTTTGAATGTCGCTCCAGGTGAGCGTTGGACCGTGGCTTATACGGCCAAAGATGCAGGTGTTTGGGCTTGGCACTGCCACATCTTGACGCACGCAGAGACACCTACTGGCATGCGTTTTATGGTGACCGCTCTCATCGTCGCCGACAAGTAAGTTGAGTCAGCCCGAAATTCGCTTTGATGCGACCATCGGGTTAAGTTTGAGAGAACTTAGCTCGATGGGGGTCGATATGAGTGTTGCAATACCTGGGTCGATAAACGACGTAAATGCTCAATGGCTTGCTGATGCAACTGGGTTAGATATTAAAACTGCCGATATTGGCATTATTGG
>Ga0075459_1000198_pt1 | contig 8857 bp, 12 predicted proteins | sample DEB3_08_DNA_2_FD_76333 | JGI IMG/M metagenome (GOLD analysis project Ga0075459, IMG submission 76333) | Aqueous microbial communities from the Delaware River and Bay under freshwater to marine salinity gradient to study organic matter... | ecosystem: Environmental > Aquatic > Marine > Coastal ...
ATTTCCCGCCGGTAGATGGCGGTGACAGTTACCGGGTGCCGCTCGCGAACATTGACGTCGCGGCGACCGAGGCGATCGAGTTGGATAAACGAGCGACGGTCGCTCAGAAGTTGGTGTGGTCGGGTTACGACCCGGCCGAGGTGCTCGCGGCGGTTGGTTTACCGCCGATCGCGCATACCGGCCTGCCGTCGACACAGTTGCAGCCAGTGATGAACGTCGACCCGGACCAGCCGGGGTCGGTGTACCCGTAGGGGGACGTAAAGATGGACACGATCGAAACTCGCGAGGTCGAGTTCGAACAGTTCGAGATGCGGGCCGACAGTGGGGCCGACTGGCCGAACCGGTTCGGCGGCTATGCGGCAGTGTTCGATGTGCCGTCCGAACCGTTGCCGTTCACGGAACGGATCGCAGCGGGAGCGTTCGGTCGCAGTTTGGCGCACAGTGGCCGTAAGAACGTGAAACTGTTCGTCAACCACAACACGGACCTTCCGCTCGCGTCGACACGAGCGAAGACACTCACACTCGAGGAAGATCAGAAAGGGTTGCGGGTCGACGCGGTCCTGCCCGACACGACCTACGCGCGTGACCTGTCGGTCTTGATGCAACGAGGTGACGTGTCGGCGATGTCGTTCGGGTTTTCTGTCCCGAAGGGTGGCGACAGTTGGAACGATGCGGGAACGCAACGGACACTGACCGAGGTCCGTTTACATGAAGTGTCGATCGTGACGGGATTCCCGGCATATCGGCAAACGTCGGCGGGGGTCCGGTCGTTGGATCTTCTCGCGGACCGGACCGGCCACGACGCGGACCTGCTCGCCGCGGCGATCGCACAGTTGGAGTCCGGCGAAACATTGACCGATGACGATGCTGCACTGTTGGCCGACACGATCGGCAAGTTGCGGGCAACGTCGGAGCCGGCCGAGCCGGCAGGGACACCTGCCAGGATCGGCCGGCTCGTGAAAGAACTCGACCTGCTTCTGAAGAAGTAGGCGGGCCAGCAGCTCGGAGCACGCGACGCACGCCGAACTTGATTCGGAACACTCGACGGCGCCACCACCTGCACCATCAACACATAATCCCGTGCTCTGAACAGGAAGGGCGACCGATGTCGCAAGAGTTTCTGAAACGGCAGATCGAGCTGCGGTTGCAGGTGTGGGAGCAGGCGAAGGCGCTCCTGGACCGTGCCGCGGCCGAGAACCGAGACCTGACCGGCGAGGAGAACGACCAGTACGGCCGGATGATGGCCGAGCTCGAGGAACGGCAAGAGACCGTGAATCGAGTGCAGGCCGACATGACGCGTGAGGCGGCAGCTGCGGAAGCGGTCCGTGGCCTCGAGGACGTCGTCCGGCCGGTCGAGGAACGGTCCGACGTCGAACAAACCGACCACGATCTGCTCCGTCAACTGATGCGCGGCGAGATCCGGTCGGCGGTGTTCAACCCGCCGGAGCGACGCGACGTGCTCTCCACGAACACGGGAGCGCCGATCCCGACGTCGTTCTACAACCAGCTCGTCGAGTTCATGGTCGTCACCGGTCCGATGTTGGACCCGGCCGTGTCGACGATCCTGAACACCCAGTCGGGTGAGACGTTGCAGATCCCGTCGCTGTCCGCGTACTCGAACGCGGCGAAGACGGCAGAAGCAGCGGCGATCAGCGAGTCGGACCCGGCGTTCAACGCGTTCGTCGAGTTGAAGGCATACAAGTACGCGACGCTGTTCCAGGTGTCGCGCGAGATGCTCGAAGACTCGGGGATCGACCTGACCGGCTTCATCGCCCGGAACTGCGGCATGGCGCTCGGCACGACCATCAACGCGAAGTTGACGGTCGGGACCGGCACTGCAGAACCGCACGGTGTGGTCGCAGCGGCCGGGTCGGGTGCGACCGGGACAGTGTCCGGCGGTGCGCCGTCGTTCGATGACCTGATCACGCTCGTCTACTCGGTGAACTCGGCGTACCGTCGGATGCCGGGCGTCGCGTTCCAGGCGAACAGCACCACGACCGCCGCGGTTCGGAAACTGAAGGACAACGACGGCCAGTACCTGTGGCAGCCGTCCACCCAGGTCGGGCAGCCGTCAACGGTGCTCGGGTTCCCGTGGATCGAGAACCCCGACATCGTCAGCTACGGGTCGGCAGCCAAGTCGGTGATCTTCGGTCACCTGCCGGCCTACTACGTCCGTCAGGTCCGCGGGATCGAGATCTCGAACTCGACCGAGTTCGCATACGACAAGGATCTCGTGACCTACCGGGCGCTGGTCCGTGTTGACGGCAACCTCGTCGACACGGCCGCGATCAAGTACTACAAGGGTTCGGCGTCGTAGCCGACCTTGCCGTAATCGTCGGGACGGTACGCGGCGCGTAGCACGGGCGTGCTCGTACCGTCCCGGCATCAACCGTGCGGAGGAACTGGTGAGTCGTGCTGATCGTCGTAAACAGTCGCGTGGTCGACCTCGAGGACAACGAAGCCGCGATGCTGCTCGAACGTGGGGAAGCGTCGCCGATGGAACGGGCGGTCGTGCCCCGACCGTCACATGGTTCTCTAACGCGCCGTGGGCTCCGACCGGATACGGACAGCAGACCGCTCAGGTAGTGCGTCGCCTTGCGGCGGGCGGCTGGCCGGTCGCGGTCGCCGCGAACTTCGGTTTGCACGGCACACAGACCGTGTGGGAAGACGTGCCGATATTCCCGGCCGGGTTCGACCAATATTCGCAGGATGTGATCGTCGCACACCATGAGGCGTGGACGTCACGCTGGTCGGCGCCGTCGGCGTTGATCACCCTGTTCGACACTTGGGTGTTCACGTCCGATCGGCTCGGTGCTGTTGACAGGATCGCGTCGTGGGTTCCGGTCGATCATCTGCCGTGTCCGCCGAAAGTGCGGGAATGGTGCGCCCGGCCGAACGTGTTACCGATCGCGATGGCCGAATATGGCCGGTCGATGTTGCACCGTGCGGACATCGACTGCGAATATGTGCCCCACGCGATCGAGGACGTGTTCCAGCCGACCGCATCATGGAACGGCCGGCCCGCCCGCGAAGTGATCGGCTGTCCCGACGACGCGTTCGTCGTGATGATGAACGCTGCGAACAAGGGTGTGTATCCGACGCGCAAAGCGTTCGGTGAAAACCTGCTCGCAATGTCGGAACTGATGCGAGCACACGACGACGTGTGGCTTTACATGCACACCGAGTCGCGAGGCGGGATCGGCGGAATCGACCTGTTGCGGCTTGTTGAAGCGGTCGGGATCGACGAACGGCGCGTCCGGTTCGTCGACCAGTACGGCTACCGGACCGGTATCGACCCGCAGCTCCTCGCCGCCCTGTACACGACCGCGGATGTGCTCCTCGCCTGTTCGATGGGTGAAGGGTTCGGGATCCCGACCGTGGAAGCTCAAGCGTGCGGCACTCGCGTCATCGTGTCGGACTTTTCGGCACAGCCGGAACTGGTCGGTGACGGCTGGACGGTTGAGGGCCAGCCGTCGTGGGATCCGATGCAGGACGCATGGTGGCATGTCCCGAACGTCAACGCGATCGTCGACAGGCTCGAGGTCGCCTACGGGCAGCCAGGCCATTCCGACAAGGCGGTCAAGTTCGCGGCCGGCTACCGAGCCGACCGTGTGTTCGCCGAATGTTGGGTGCCGGTCCTAGAACGGCTCGCCGACCAGTGATCCCGGTGCTCGGCGTTCCCGTGCTCGCACGGCACGAACTACTCGGCCGGATGGTCGAAACTGTTGACGTACCCGTCGACCTGTTCGTCGTGGTCGATAACGGGGGCCGTGACGGAGGACCAACTGTTCGAGGTGCCCGGAACTATTGGTTGCCGATCCCTTCGAACTTGGGTGTCGCGTCGTCGTGGAACCTGATCATCAAATCGACGCCGTACGCGCCGTGGTGGATGATCGCAAACTTCGATATTGAATGGCCGGCCGGGTCACTCGAACAGCTCGCGGCGATCTCTGGCCCCGACCGTCTGGTCCTGTCCGGCGGTATGCCGCCATGGTGTGTGTTCACGGTGGGGGAACAGGTCGTCGATCACGTCGGCCTGTTCGACGAACATTTCCACCCGGCCTACTTTGAGGACAACGACTACGAACGGCGTGTGCGTGCCGCCGGCCTCAAGGTCATCTACTCGGACGTGCCGGTCGTGCATCACAACAGTTCGACCATCGCCGCCGGATATGAACGACACAATGCGTCGACGTTTGTAGCGAACAGCGACTATTACGCTGCGAAGCAAGCGGCAGACGATATGGGCGAGGGCCGTTGGCAGTTGCGGCGCCGCCGGCAGCTCGGGTGGGATCGGCCGTGCTGACCGTCATTACGGCGACGTTGCCGGAACGGGCGCCGCTGCTCGGTCAACTTGCCGAAAGTCTCGCCTGCCAGTCGGTACATGTCGGCTGGCATGTCGGCTGGGATACGGACCGCCGGTCGCCGGTCCCGGTGTTGAACCGTCTCGCGGCGAGTGTCTCGACCGAATGGTTGTTCCGCTGTGATGACGACGACCTGTTCGACCCACACCATTTCGAGATTGTCGGCGAACATCTCGCCGACGATGTTGACATCGTGTGGACTTGGTGCCGGATCGTCGGCCGGTTCGCTCCCGGCGAGTTTCAGCAGCCGTTCGACGCGGACCGGCTCCGCGAACAGAACTACATTCCGTCTGCTGCAGCGATCCGGACCGGGTTATGGACGGAACTCGGCGGTGTCCGCGACGGCGGCTTGTCCGAACATGAAGACTGGGATTTCTGGCTGCGAGCATTAGATGCCGGCGCCCGGTTCCGGTGCGTGCCGACCGTAACGTGGACGTACCGGCTTGATGACGCGTGGGCGCACCGTTCGTGAGGCCGGTGACAGTCACGAACGACGGCCATCAATATTTGGCGGTCGCGGCTGGCCGGCGTGTGTGCCGGCCGTTCCATTACCGGTGGTTCGTTCCGAAAGTAGTTGGGTCGAAACCGGCCCGGTGGAAACAGATGACCGTCGCGGCGGTCGTGACGCTTGCCGCACTGTTCGTCTGGTATGCGGGCACCGTGTGGGCGGCAGTCGTCCCGTTCGCTCTTGCCGGCGTCATGTTCAACGTCCGATATCCGGTCCTCGTTGACCTGCCCGCGATGGTGTTCGCGCTTGCGGCGGCGAACTGTGCGCGAGAAGGGTGGATCGTTCCGGCCGCGCTCCTCGCGGTCGTTGCGGGAATGACGAAAGAGACCGCGCCGCTGTTCGCCGCATTGTGGGCATGGAATCCGATCGTGCTGGTCGGTCTGGCCGCACCGGCCGTTCGGCACCTGTTCAAAGCAGGCCCGATCGTTTCGGACGATCCGCGGGCCGTGTTCGCGTTGGCCCATCCGTTCCGTGCCGGTCGAGAAGCGCACAGCGGCCGGCTCGCTGACTGGCGTCTCTGGCTCGCACCGTGGGGGCCGTTATGTTTCGGGTTCGTTCCGGCGTCGCCGCAAACGATCGCAGTGTTAGCAGCCGCATACGGGCAGTGTGCGGTCGCTACCGACACCGTCCGGCTGTATGTGTGGGCGGCACCGGTCGTTGCCGCGAACCTGTTCGAACTGATCCCGGCCAGTTGGGCGTTCCTTGCTGCGACCGCCATCTGGTTCTGGCCCTGGAAGGGTGACGGGCAATGACAATAACTGACGGGTACTGCACGCTCGCAGACCTGAAACTGTCGCTCCGGATCGCTGACACCGAAGACGACCCGCTCCTCGAGCTCGCGATCGAAAGTGCGTCCCGAGCGATCGACTCGTACTGCAACCGGTCGTTCGTGCCGTCCGGGACAGCAGCGACCGAACGGCGGTTTGCGACGCAGAACGTCCACGTCTGTCAGGTTGACGACATCGGCGACACGACCGGCATGACCGTCACCACCGACGACGGATCCGGCGATTGGGCCACGTCGTGGACTGCGCTCGACTGGGATTCCGAACCGGTGAACAGCCGTATCGACGGGCAAGCATGGCCGATAATGAGGGTCCGGGCTGTCGGCGACTACCAGTTCCCGACCGCGTTTCAGGCGTTGGTGAAAGTGTCCGCACGGTGGGGGTGGCCGGCAACACCGACCGCAGTGAAACAAGCGGCGATTATCCAGTCGGCCAGGATCTTCAAACGTGCGGACAGTCCGCTCGGTGTCGCCGGGTTCGGCGATATTGGCGTGATGCGCGTAGGTCGTGGTCTCGACCCGGACGTCCAACAGTTGGTTGACGCCTATCGGCGGCTCGGTGTCGCATGATCAGCCTGGCAGAGTTGCGGGCGGCGCTCGCTGTCCGGTTACGGTCCGTGCCACGGATCCGGGTCTACGAAGAAATCCCGGACAATCCGACGGTGCCGTGCGTGATCGTCACGTTAGGAGATCCGGCGATCGACTACGACCTCGCGTTCAAGACCGGCGGCGGTCACACCTACAGGTTCGCGTTGGTTTGCATGTCCGGCCGTGCTGCCGAACGTGCCGCACAGCGTCGCATCGACGGCTGGCTTGCCGGCCCCGACGCGATCAAAACGGTCCTAGAGGAGGACCGGACGTTCGGAGGGCTCGTGTTCGATTGTCGAGTCACCGAAGCACGAAACATCGGACCCGTCGTGCTCGGGGACGTGACATACCTTTCGGCCGAACTGTCGGTCGAGATTCGCGCCTAACCAGAAAGGGGGAGCCGTGGCGAAGCTCTCAACCAACGACTACGCGATCACGGTGAACGGCACGTCGTTCTCCGACCATCTCGCGTCGATCGAACTGACCGTCGAAGCGAAAGACCTCGACACCACATCGTTCGGGTCTGCGTGGGAATCCCGCACGACCGGCACAAAGGCCGGGTCGTGCAAACTGTCGTTCCACGCTGACTACGCGGCGAGTTCCGTGAACGCGACGCTGTCCGGCCTGCTCGGCGGGTACGCGACGGTCGTTGCGAAGCCGACGTCGGCTGCCGTGTCGGCAACGAACCCGGCCTACACGGCCGTGTGTGTCGTCACGAACACGACGTTGATCGGCGGGCAGGTCGGCGACCTCGCGTCGTTCGATGTGACCTGGCCGACTCACGGAACCGTCACCGGCTTCTGATGCGGATCGCGCTGAACACGTCGTACACGGACGGTCGGCCGGCGACGCTCGCAGTAGCGTCGGCGGCTGACCTTGTCGCGTTCGAACGAGAGTTCGACCGGTCGGTCGCGAAGTTCGAGACCGAACTGCGGTTCACGGACCTGTGCTGGCTGGCGTGGCATGCGCTCCACCGGACCGGCAAGACCACCGAACCGTTCGACGTGTGGCTCGACACGATTGACCAGGTCGCACCCGAAGAAGGCGAATCGGCGATCGTCCCTTTGGAGAGCACTCGGCGCACTGGCTGATTGCCGCGATCGCCTGCGAAACCGGAATCGCACCCGACCAGCTGCTCGAACAGTCCGACCGGATGTTGTTCACCATGCAGGCATATCTGCGGTGGCGTGCGATCGAATCGAGACGGTGACACGATGCCGACAGGGACACGATCAACAAGGTCGCGGAAAGGTGGTGCCGGCGCCGAGTTCGTCGGTATCGAAACGCAAGGGCTCACGAAGTTCTTGAACGCGACCGCACGGCAGCTCGGCCCGTCATTCAACCGCGAGTTGCGGAAAGCGTCGCAGCAGGTCGCTGCGAAAGTGGTTGAGGCGACGCAGGCGTCAGCGGGATCTCACCCATCGCCGCAGTTATACGCGACGATCGTGAAACGGTCGCTCCGAGCTCGCCGGGACCGGCTCCCCACGATCAGAGTCAGCAGCAGTTCGATGCTGAACCTGTCGCACGAACCGGCAAAGTTCGGGCCGCGTGGCAGCCGGAAAAAAGGCCGGAAACATCGGGTAGCTGCAACCGACGTCTGGTACGGCGCAGAGTTCGGTGGTGGTGCCCGCAAGACCACCCGGCAGTTCCCACCCCATCTTGGCCGCACCGGGTATGTGTTCTACCCGACCGTCCGACGGATGGGCCCCCAGATCAACGCCGAATATCTCGACGCTGTTGAGAAGGTGCTGGTCACGATCAGTGGCGGACCCTGACCCGGTCAGATGGTACAATCGGTCCGTGCTCGCCGTGCAGTTCCCGAGCTTGTTTGACACTCGGCCGGTCCCGATTGGTGGTGACTGGCCGACGATGGTCGCAGTGCTTTCACAGCATGCTGTCCGAGCCGACAAGCGCCGCGGGCCGCTCTGGTCGCCGACCATCTACCGGTCCGGTAGCCGGCGTGCCAACCGTCACGTCGACGCAGTCACCGCGTTCGTGATCGACCTCGACGGCGACCCGCTCGAGACGATCACCGGGACGCTCGCCCCGTACCGGTGGCATGCGTACACAACCCATTCGCACCGTGACATGTCCCCTCGTTGGCATGTTGTGGTCCCGTTCGACGAGCCGGTCGCAGCGTGGCGGTGGCACAACGTGTGGCACGCCGCCCACCAGTGGGTCGGGCGTGGCGACGCAACAACATCAGACCCTGCCCGGATCTACTACCTGCCGCAACATGCGGACGGTATGCCCCACGCGACGCACACCAACAACGGCCGGTTCCTTACCGTTGCTGATCTTCCGGCGTGGACCGAACCGGCCGCTGTCCGTCAGGTTGTCCGCTCCGACGGCAAGTTCGCACCGTCCACAGTTGACCTGGTCGACTATCGCACTGCCCGTGCTAATGACATTCCGGCCGCGGCTGCCGAGCTGCTCGCCGAGTTCCGCACACTAAGGGCTGCCGGCCGGCTGTAAAGCGCCGCGGTCCACGAAGGGCCGCGCATGGCAGGCGAACGAACATTCGTCATCCGTATCCTCGCGGATGGGAAACCCGCCGAGTCCGAGTTCCGTAAGGTCGGGAACGAGGCACAGTCGCTCGGGTCGCGGATCGGA
>Ga0075459_1000204_pt1 | contig 8754 bp, 9 predicted proteins | sample DEB3_08_DNA_2_FD_76333 | JGI IMG/M metagenome (GOLD analysis project Ga0075459, IMG submission 76333) | Aqueous microbial communities from the Delaware River and Bay under freshwater to marine salinity gradient to study organic matter... | ecosystem: Environmental > Aquatic > Marine > Coastal ...
CATCGTCGGCAGTGACGAACATCGTCGGCAGCAACCCGCCGCGGGTATACCGGCATGGCCGCGCGCCGCAGGATGCAACGCGGCCGTATGTGACCTGGTTTGTCGTGTCGGCGCCGCCTGAAAATCAGTTGAGCGGGACACCGCCGGTCGATCGCGTATCGATCCAGGTGGACTGCTGGAATACCGACGACGCCGAGGTCGAAGCATTGGCGAAGGCGGTGCGCGACGCAATCGAGCCGCTCGCGCACATGACAGCTGTTCTGCTCGATGACTTCGAAGCCGAAACAAAGCTATACCGCATCGCCATGCAGTTCGACTGGTTTATCGACCGATAACCGACTCGCTTTTTTGTATCGAAGCCCGCCTTTGTGCGGGCTTTTTTCTTTTCTGAAAGGGAAATCATGACCACCGGAACCGTCAAGACTCAAGGCACCGAGTTGTTCTTTATCAACCCCGTCGACAATTCGCCCTCTGTCGTGAAACTGGTCTGCCCGACTGGTATCAGCGGCCTCGGCGGCGCGAAGGATCAGATCGAATCGACCTGTCTCGATACCACGACCGACAAGGAATTCGTCGCTGGCTTGGGAAATCCCGGCCAAGTGAGCGTGCCGTTTAACCTGATCCCGCGCGAGACGTCGCATCAAGATCTGTTCTCGCTCAAAGATGCCGGCACCGTCCTGAACTGGATGGCTTGCCTGTCGGAATCGGCGACCGATCCCACGATGGATACCGACTTCGAATTCGTCGCGCCGGCCGATCGCACCGCGCTTGCATTCAAGGCGTTCATCAGCGATGTGAATATCGACGTCGCGACGAATGAAATCGTGCGCGGTACGCTGACCTTGCAGCGTTCTGGCGTTGTCACTCCGACCTGGTACACGCCGGTTTGATGACCATGCTCGATAAAGCCTTTTTCATCAGCGATCAAATTCATGAGCGCGAAGTCACGCTCGGCGACGGCTCGGTTCACAAGTTGCACTTTAAAGAACTGACCGCCGCCGAGTTCCGAAAATTTCACCTCGCCGAGCAGTCTGGCGACGAGGATAAAAAAATCGGATCGATGGCCCGCCTCATATCCCTGAGCTTGTGCGATCCCGCCGGCAAACTCGCCTTGACGTATGACCAGGCGATGAAGATCAAGCCTGGCGCGGCCGCCGAGATCACAAACGCAATCTTGGCGGTGAACGGGTTCGGAGCAAAGCAGGGAAACGGTTAGCCGCCAGGGGCGAAGAATGGTTCTGGCACGTTCTCGCTCTTGCTCTTGGCGGCCGCTCCATCGCGGAATGGCGCGAAACGATGACGCATGCCGAGTTCGTCGCCTGGCGCGAGTTCTACCGCGAGTTCCCGTTTGATGATCTGCATCGAATCTACCGGCCCGCGGCGATGATCGCGCAGGCTATGTCAGGCGGCGAGATTGCAGCGCGGCTCCAATGGCTGCAACCGGATCGAATGATGGCGAACTCGACCGATGCAGACATGAACACTTTGAAGGCTTTCGGCTTCACTCGGAAGGGCGATTAATATGGCCGCTGGTTCGATCATTATTGATCTCTTGATGCGCACCGGGTCATTTTCGACCGATACGAAACGCGCAGAGAAAGAGATGGCGGCGCTCCGCAAAGAGGCGGTCGCGGCCGGCGCGGCCATCGGCGCAGCGTTCTCGGGTGTGGCGATCGCCGCTGGCTACATGGTGAAGTCATCCATCGATGCGATGGATCAAATGAGCAAATTGGCGCAGCAGACCGGCACCACGGTCGAGGCGCTGTCTGCTCTGACTTATGCCGCTGATCTATCCGGCGTCAGCCAAGAAGAACTCGGCACCGCGTTCGTCAAGCTCTCGAAGAACATGTCGGAGGCGGCCTCTGGATCGAAAGAGGCAGCGAAGGGTTTCGACGCGCTCGGCATCGCGGTCGTCAATGCAGACGGCAGTCTGCGAAATGCCGATGAAGTTCTCGCGGACGTTGCCGAGAAATTCGCCGGCTACAAAGACGGCGCCGAGAAAACCGCGCTTGCGACCGAGCTATTCGGCAAGGCTGGCGCAAAGCTGATACCGCTATTGAACAGCGGCCGCGATGGGCTAAAGGAATTGCGCGCGGAAGCGGAGCGCCTCGGGATCGTTCTGGACGGCGATACAGCGAAGTCTGCCGAGGCATTCAACGACAACATCACGCGCATGCAGGCCGCGATGCGCGGTGTTGCGACGCTGGCCGCGCGCGACCTGCTGCCGATGCTGGTCAAAATAAGCGAAGGTTTTGTCGAGATTGCCAAGAACCAGACGACCGTCGAGGTCGCCTCTGGCGTGGTGAAGGGTTCGCTCAATGCGCTGCTGAACGTGCTGCAAGCGGTCGCGGTGCTGGCCTCTGACGTTGGCTTTGTGTTCTTGGGCCTCGGCCGCCAGATCGGTGCGTTTGCTGCGCAGATGGAAGCACTGGGATTGTCCGGCGCGACGAATGCCTACACGGCCGCGATCAACATGGCGCGGGCGATCGCAAGCGGCGGCCTGGGGAAATTCTCCGCGATCAGTGATGCCGTTGGCGAGGATGCAAAACGCGCGCGCGCCGAGCTCGACGCATTCCAGGCGCGGGTTCTGTCGCTTGGCAAAACTGGCGGCCGCGGAGATCCGCGCGATTTTATGGGTTCTGGATCTGGCAAAGGCGCCGCACCGCGCCTGCCTGGCAGTGATACCGGATCGGATAAAAAGACCGACTTCGAGAAATATCTGGAGAACCTGCAAAAGCAACTGGAAAAGGTTCAAGACCTGACCATAGCCGAGCAGATCTTGACCGACCTGCGGGCTGGCCGCGTCGGCGATGTTTCGCCAGAGCAAGAAAAGATTCTTTTCGATCTCGGGACTCGCATTCAACTGACGAAGGACGCCGCAAAGGCTCTCGAAGATCTTGCCAAGCAGGAAGACCGCGAGCGGGCCGCCGAGGAACGGGGCACAGCGGCCGCAGAAGCGCGCCTGCAAGCCTTGCTTGATCAAGGGCCGGCCGCCGCTCTGGAAAAGCAGCGCGACGAGATGCTGCTGCTTGTGCAAGCCCTGGAGTCGGGCCGGATCTCGGCCGAGCAGTATCAAGACGCAGTGACCGGAATTCTGGATCTGAATCCCAAGATCGAGGAACAGAAATCACTGGTCGAGGAATTGGGCCTGACTTTTACGAGCTCGTTTGAAGACGCGATCGTCGCCGGAAAAAAATTCTCCGATGTTCTGCAAGGGCTGGCGCAGGACATTTTAAAAATCATCGTTCGGCGCAACATCACCGAGCCGCTCGCGAGCTCATTCAAGAGCGGCGGCGGCGATGGCATTTTCTCTGGAATCGGGGATTTCTTTTCGAACATCTTCGGCGGGTTCTTTGCTGATGGTGGCAACCCGCCAGTGGGGAAGGCGTCGATCGTTGGCGAGAATGGCCCGGAATGGTTCGTGCCGAACACGCCCGGAACCGTCATTCCGAATGGAGCGATGGCCGGCGGTGGCGGCATGGTCGTGAACATCATGAACAACGCACCAGGGGTGAAGGTGACGCCGACCGAGCGGCAAGAAAACGGTGTGCGACAGCTGGATATCATGATCGATCAAATCGACCAGGCTCTCGGCCAGCGCGTCGCGCGCGGCACTGGTGCGCTGACCGGCGCAATGCAGAATCGTTGGGCGCTTGGACGAGCTCGGGGGTGATGGGTGACGATTCAAACCTACCCATCGGTACTTCCGAAGCCGCTGATCGCCGGTTATCAGTACGAGACGCCCGACGCGGTGCAGCGCACCGAAAACGCCGAGGCTTATGTAGGCATGCGGCGCCGCTTTGCGCAGCGCGCCACCACGCACCGGGTGCGCTTGCTGATGACGCAAGCGGAGTTCCGCATCTTTTGCGGGTTCTGGATTCACGGCGCAAAGCGTGGGGCGGCGAAATTCACGATGACGCTCTTGACCGGCTCGGGCCTGTCCACGCGCATCGTGCGATTCATCGGCTCATATCAGGCCCAGGTCAAGGTGCCGAACTCGCTTTGGGAAGTGGCCGCCGAACTCGAGGTCGAAGCCGAAGGCGTCGTCGCGTATGAGTCGCCGGTCGCGGTCGCGCCTGGCTCTCTTTCGATCGCGCTGTCGGCGGCGAGCTCGTCGCAATCTGGCTCAACGCTCGGCGGCAACCTTTCGACCCCGACGATCACATCGAGCGTCACCGGGGGATATGCGCCGTATACCTACGCTTGGACAAAGATCAGCGGCAGCACATTCGGCCTCGCAAATGGATCACTCGCATCGACACAGGTTTTTCAATCGACAGCGACCGGCGACAGCGCGACATATACCGCTGTATATCGCCTCACCGTCACCGATCTATACGGATCGACTGCTTACGATGAATTGACGGTCACGCATGAATACGTTCAACCGTTCGCGCTGCTTTTAGAGGACGCGAGTTATTTGCTGCTTGAAAGCGGCGATCGAATCGTTCTGGAATAAAAAATGGCCGATACAAAGATAAGTGCGCTTGATGTTGTCTCTGGCCTTGATGGCACCGAGGTCGTGCCGGTATTGCAGGACGGCGCCAACGCTCGGACAACCGTACAGGCGATCGCCGACCTCGCGCCGACCGCGGCGGTCTATGCCGGCGTCTGCAATGGCCGCCTGACGCTGACGAGCGGGACGCCGGTCACGACGAGCGACGTCACCGCCGCGACGACGATCTATTTCGCACCATACAAAGGCAACCAGGTCGCGCTTTATGATGGCTCGGCTTGGGTACTGCATACGTTCACGCAGCGTTCGCTATCGGTGCCGGCGACGACCGCGACCATGTATGACGTTTTCCTTTATGACAACGCCGGCACCCTGACGCTTGAGGCGGTCGCCTGGACGAACGACACGACGCGCGCGACCGCTCTGACCACGCAAGACGGTATCTATGTCAAAACCGGCGCATTGACGCGACGATACTTGGGGTCGTTCCGAACGACTGGCGTGTCAGGACAAACAGAAGATTCGCTTGTCAAACGATATGTTTGGAATTACTACCATCGCGCAGTGCGATTAATGCGCCGTTCTGATGGCACCGATTCTTGGGTCTACAGTTCGACCTCATTTCAGCAGGCAAACGCAAACGCCGCGAACCAGCTCGATATCGTCGTTGGCGTCTCCGAGGATGGTATCAAAGTCGATGTTTATGGCACCGCGACGAGCAGCACATCGACCGCGCGCGCCGTGATTGTCGGCATCGGGGTCAACAGTACAAGCGTAAACAGCGCGTCGATCGTTGCGCAATGCGCCGCATCAAGCCTGTTTGCAAATTCGCCGACGGCATCTTATCAATTCCTTCCCGCTGTCGGTCGAACTTATCTGGCCTGGCTTGAGCGCGGCGCTGGCGTTGACACGCAGACATGGTACGGCGACGCCGGGGCACCGACGACCGTGCAGTCTGGAATTTTCGGTTCTATGCTGGCCTGACCGATGCCGATCGCATACCCAAACACGCTGCCGATCCCGCTCGCGAGCTCATATACCGTCGAGCCTTACGGGGTCACGGTGCGCGCCGAAATGGATGCCGGATCAGCACGGCAGCGCGCGCAGAATTCAACCGCTCCATATAAGGCTGCCGTTCGCTGGCTTTTCAGCGATGCAGAGCTCGCGGCCTTTGAAGCCTGGCACGATGACGATATCAGCCAGGGCGCCGACGAATTTACGATGCGCCTATTGGGCGGCGAAGGATTGGAAACGGTTACATGCCGCTTTCTGGATTCCTACAAAGTCGAGCGGGTGCAGCGGCATTGGGGTGTGACCGCGGATCTTGAGGCGCGATTTACAGAGCTCACGCTGGCGCAATATCAATACCTTCTGAATCCGACCGGCACGCCGCTTTCGATCGCGCTCTCGGCTGCAACATCGACAGAAAGCGCGGCGCCAGGTACGGCGACATTGAGCAGTGACACGATCACCGTCACGCCGACTGGTGGCATCGAGCCGATCACCTATGCCTGGACAAAGATCAGCGGCGACACTTTTACGCTGGTCAACGGCAGCACCGCGGCATCTCAAATATTCCGCACGACTGACCCCGGCGATGAAGCGACCTATTCGGCGGTCTACCGGGTAACGGCGACCGATTGGCTCGGCAGCACTGATGCGGCAGATATAACGGTCACGCAAACATGGCTGTTTGCTGACGATGCCGATTTTGCGAGCGTGTCGCTGTTGCTGCATGGTGATGGTGCCAACGCCAGCACGACGATCACCGACAGCAGCAGCAACGCGCACACGGTCACGGTGGCAGGAAATACGCAGATCAGCACGGCACAAAAGGTATTCCGCACCGGATCAATTTATTTCGATGGCTCGGGCGATTATCTGACGCTGCCGGTGGATGCAGATTTTGAACTGCGCGCTGGAGCGTTCACGATTGAAACGCGCATTCGCTTGGCTTCAGGCGTTAGCGGCGCATGTATGTTTAGCCGCATGTCAACAACGAACGGGATTACATACGAGCAACTTTTTACAATTAACGCTGACCGGATCGACGTTTATTATGGGATTCGCGGCACAAACCAATCGGTCACGCGGCTATTCTTCCCTGCGACCATGGCATTAAACGCATGGCACACGGTCGCATTGCAGCGCGACGGTTCTGGAAATTGGGCGGTATATCTCGACGGCGTGAAAGGCACTCAATACCAGACCGCGCCGCTTGCGCTGTTGCTTGTGTTCGGTTCTGTGATTACCGGCACATATAACAACGCCGTGGATCTTGGCAGCAATTCTCTTGTGCCGACCATTGGCGGCAATTCGCAAGGGTTCTCACCGTGGAATGGCTATCTTGATGAATACCGCCTGACCAAAGGCGTCGCGCGATATGGCGCGTCTTACACGCCGGCCGCTTATCCCTTCCCGGATCATTGACAATGGCTACTCTCTCCGAAGCCTTGAAAGAGGCGTATGCGTCTGCGCCGACCGCAAAGACGATCCTGCACACGCTGGAATTTCGGCACGATTCATTCCTCGACGAGCTTGGCAACCCGACCGCGGTGCGCGTTGTTCTGGATCATGAAGACCTGACCGCAACGCTCGAAGATGATGCGCCGATGAATGCAGGCGAAGCGGTGCTTTTTCAAAAGGGACATTTCGATTTCGCTCTGCCCGAGCAATCCGACAATAGCGCGCTGCCCGAGATCGTGATCAGTGTAGACAACGCGACCCGGCTTTTGATGCCGTATCTCGACGCGGCAATCGAGGGCGGTGGCTCGATCGAAGTCACCTACCGCGCATATCTTTCTGATGATCTGACTGGCCCGGAAACCGACCCGCCGCTGACGCTGACGATCAATCAAATCGACGTCAATCTTTCGACGGTCGAGGCGCGCGCGACATTCGGCGACTTTGCGAATCGGCGCTTTCCTGGCGTGGATTATGACGCCGCAAGCTGGCCCGGATTGGCGGCACTGTGAACCATTGGGCGGCGAGTTATGTGGGCCTGCCATGGGTCAATGGCGGCCAGGGGCCGCAGGCGTTCGATTGTTGGGGTCTGGTGCGGCATGTCGAGCGTCAGCACTTCGGGATCGAGCTTCCGATCATCAGCGTCGAGGCGGCAGATCTGCGCGCCGTGATGGCGGCCTTTGATGGGCATGCCGAGCGCGCGCACTGGCGGCTTGTCGATTTCCCGCGCGATGGCGATGCCGTTCTGCTTGGCCGCGGCCGCAAAAAACATGCGGTGCATTGCGGCGTTGTCGTGGCTGGATCTGTTCTCCACGCATTACAGGGGGCCGGCGTGATTTGCCAGTCTATTCGCGAAATCCGGCGGCAATGGGGCCGCTTCGAGTTTTACAGGTATTGCGCATGACCATCGCGACCATCATCCACGCTGGAAACCCATTCCGACCAGCCGATCGCAACGTCTTTTTAGGCTCTGGAAAGATCCGCGACCTGGCGCCGAAAACCGATCTCCCTTTTGTCTGCGTCGTGGCCGGCCAGTATGTGCTGCGCGCCGATTGGGATCGCGAAGTGCAGCCGGGCGAGGTGATCGCGTTCGTCACCGTCCCGCAGGGCGGCGGCGGTGGCGGCTCGCAGCTGTTGCAGACGGTGGCGATGATTGCGATCGCGATCTATGCAGGCCCGATTGCGACACAGTTGACCGGACTGACCGAGGGCATCGGCTTTGCCGCCACAAAGCTCGGCGTCGCGCTTGTGGGCAGCGCGCTGATCAGTTCGCTCACTCCCAAGCCTTCGCTGCCCTCGAATCTCCAGCAGGCCGCGATCGCCGCGCCGTCGCCGACATACTCGCTGCAAGCGCAAGGCAATTATGCGCGCCTTGAACAATCGATTCCGGTGCGCTATGGGCGCTCGCAATTCTTCCCCGACATTGGGGCGCCGCCTTATTCGACCTTTCAGAACGAAGATCAATTTCTGCATGAGGTCTTTGTCATTGGGCAAGGCGAGTATGCGGTCGAAGCGATCAAGATCGAGGACACGCCGATCGGGAATTTCTCCGAGGTTGTTTACGAGCTCGTCAATCCTGGCGCCTCGGTCACGCTCTTTGAGACGAACATCGTTTCATCGCCCGAGGTCAGCGGGCAAGAGCTTTTAGAGCCAGCGGGATCTGTGACTCAATGGAGCGTGGCGGTCGTTGCGATCGCATCGGGAAGCCAGTGCGACCAGATTAGCGTCGATGTCGCTTGCCCGCGCGGCCTGTTTTATGCACAAGACGATGGCACATTGATCGATTCCACGGTCGAATGGACGGTGCAGGCCCGAACGATCGATAACTTCGGCAA
>Ga0075459_1000209_pt1 | contig 8691 bp, 4 predicted proteins | sample DEB3_08_DNA_2_FD_76333 | JGI IMG/M metagenome (GOLD analysis project Ga0075459, IMG submission 76333) | Aqueous microbial communities from the Delaware River and Bay under freshwater to marine salinity gradient to study organic matter... | ecosystem: Environmental > Aquatic > Marine > Coastal ...
GCGTCACGGTCACGTTGCCACTCAGCGTCGGAGCGACGATGGCAGCGGTTTCCGTGCCTGCGCCGGACTCATCGAGGTAGAGCGCGCCGAAGCCTGCGGAAGAGGAGCCGAGAGCGAGACCGCCTGCTGTGGATGGAGAGAACGCAGTGCTGGAAAGCGTTGCCCAGTCGGTTACTCCTGTGGCAAATGCCAGCGTGCCGCCGAGGGTCTGACGCAGATTGACGCCGCTCGTCGCGCCGCCGAGATAAAATCGGTAGGTAGCCGCGAGCGAAAGTGCGGTGCCGCTCCACGAAAGGTCTGCGCTATCGGTGAGCAGCCCACTTGTAGTCGTCAAGGCAACGCGCCCGCTGGTCAGCGAGGAAAGCGTGAGGCTCGTGCCCGTCGCTGCGCCGATATTGCCATTCGCAAACAGCAGCGCGCCCGTGCCGCTCTCGTCGCTGATGGCAGAACGCAGACCTGCGCTGTCGGTGATGCTGGTATCCCATGCGGAGCCGGTGGAGAGAGCAATGCCAGCGCCGGGGTAGGTCATGCTCGTGACCGTTGCAAGTTCAAAGTCGGTCTCGCCCGCGTTCACGCGGAGCACCTTTAGCGCGTTGCCCGTATACGATAACGCAGCCAACGAGGCGAGTTGCGTGTCGTATGCCTGTACGTTGGTGCCGATGGCAAGACCGAGCGTCGTCCTCATGTCGCTCGTCGTCGCGTCGTCCAGCAAGCTGCGAGCCGTGCTCGTGATCGTCGTTGTGGCAGCGGTGCCGCTCCCCGTGAAGTACGGCAATGCGTCAGCCGCGCTGGTCAGGCCAGCGAGGGCGGCTAGGTCGGCGTCGTAAGCCTGGACATCGCTCCCGATTGCCACGCCGAGCGCCGTGCGTGCCGCGCTTGCGGACGTTGCTCCAGTGCCGCCGCTCGTGACGGCAAGCGGTGTCGTGGAGAGCGTCAGGCTTGGGGCGGATATTGCGCCGCCAAAGGTTGCGGCGAGAGTGGAGCCGTTAAACGTGAGGAGGTCGCCGCTTGATGTCTTAGTGAAATAGAAATCGCCGGTGGCGCGGCCTATGATGATACTTGGGCTGCCCGTTGTTGCTCCCGAAAAGATTTGGAGCTGCCCTCCAGTCGAATTTGCTACTATTGCCCCAGCATCGGTCGTGTCGTTGTGGAAATAGAGCCGCGCACTACCTGACGCCCCCGACGTGATATGCGCCGACGCCAAATCGCCAGCAGCCGCGCGGTTGGTCAACTGGAGCACGGGGCCAAGACCCGAACTGTACGCGGTTGCGCTACCGCCGAGCGTCAGGTTCAGGCTAGTGCCAGTCGCCGCATCAATTATAGGCGTTACCAGCGATGGCGACGTTTGTAGCGCGACAACCGTCCCGCTACCCGTTGTGGTGTAGCTGGTCCCCCATGCGGAACCTGTGCTGTTCGCTATGCCTGCGCCCGGGTAAGTCATGCTCGTGACTGTTGCGAGTTCAAAATCCGTCTCGCCCGCGTTTACCCGGAGCACCTTCAGCGTGTTGCCCGTGTACGACAGCGCAGCGAGCGAGGCGAGTTGCGCGTCGTACGCCTGCACGTCGGTTCCAATCGCAAGACCGAGCGTCGTGCGAGTCGTGGACGCATCCGTCTCCGTCAGCAGACCGCGGCCAAATGCCGTCGTAGAAAGTGCCGCGATAGCCGTCAGGTCGCTGTCCAGAGGCTGGTACAGCGCGTCAAAGAACGCCTGCGTGGCACTGACAGCAAGCGTGCTCCCTGGCCCGTTGTCCGTGATGGTGATGCTCGTGGAACCCGCCAGCAGCCGCTCTTGCGTCAGGATGGGGTCTACCGACCCTACGACGAGGTACGCACTGTCCAGCGGGGCGTAGAGGCTCCCCGTGCCCGCGATCTTGGTCTGCGCGTCCGAGTCGTCCACGGGCTTGGCCAGCCCCGTGATGCGGTGCCCCCGCATATCGAGGTCTGCCCCGATGGTCAGTCTGCCGCTGCGGATTCCGTCCACGTCCCGCTGGAGGTCGCGGATGACGCGAGCCAGATCGTCAACGGACGGCTTGGGGGGCATGAACCGACTCACGGCTCACCCATTGGCAGGAACGTCCACCCCACCGAGTACAACGACTGCTTTGTGTCCGTGCTGCTGCTTACGCTCAGGGAGCAGACCTCGCCCTTCATGTAGCTTGGCACCTTGAGCTTGACCCGCTGCCTGCCGTTGGTCGTGTTGGTGAACGTGCAGGACTTGGCTACGCCCCTAGCCCTCGTCGCCACGGTCAGCGTCGTGCTCACGCCTGCAAAGTCAGCGTCCAGCACCACCTCGTCCAGCATGAACGGCTTGCCCTCGTTCAGCGGGTACTCCTTGGTCGTGATTTCCCAATCAATTGCTCCATTGGGAACAGCCCAATCGGTATCAAGGACGTACACCTTGCCAGACGAGTCCCCAGCCACGATGTAGTTGCTGGACTTCTCCCGCCACACGCTCGTATGGGACCACTCGTACACGGAGAAGTTTGGAGAAGCTGGGTCTTGGAAGTCGCCCCAGAGCATCCGGTTGTTCCCGCCACTCGTCGTTGCGTAGAACAGCATCATCCTGTCCCGCGACGTGACCATCACCGCGCTGCTCATGTACAGCGGATTAATATAGTCCGCATGGTAGGGGTCGGTGAACATTGGCTCAATGGGGAAGCTGATTTCGTTCACCCGCGCGCCGTCGAACATATACAGCCCGCTCTTGGCGAGGAAGATGTGCCCCTGCTGCCCGTCCAGAGCCGCTACAGCCCATTCCCCAGCCAGACCCACGGGAGACTCAATCTCCTCAAACCGCGAGTCATCAAAGCTCAGGCCAACCTGACTCAGACGGTACAGCCCGTTGCTCGTGTACATGATGCAGTCACGGTCAAACGGCACCCACGCCTGCAACGTCTCTGACGTGTTGCGTCCAGGCTTCACGCGGTTGGACAGCGGCCAGTGCTCCACGTTCCCGCTCTGACTGAAAGCCAGTTCGCTCCCCGTGATGCCAAAGGCAGTCTCACCGAGCAGACCGACGTGCTTCAGCCCGCTCGGCGGCGGATCATGGTCCGTCCAATCACTCAGCAGACCAAGGTTGGTAGCCAGCCGCTCGCGCTTCTTCTCGTCCGCAGCCTTGCTCTTGGCCTGAGCCTCAAGAATGCCGCGCTTGCTTGCCTGCCGCTTGCGGGACTGTTTGTCGCTGTCCGCAGGAGGATTCTCCGCGTCCACGACCGTATCACCCGGCAGGGCATCGTAGTCCGCTCCCGCAGCCTTCCTAGCCGTGTCCGTGTAGGTGTACGCAGCCGATTCGCCAGCCGTATTGTTGGTGATTTTACCAATGTAGTAGAGTTGCCGCCCGTTCACGTCCGTGCGGTAGATGCGCCGCTCCGTCGTCCCGGCGGGACCGAGCAATACGTTCGTCAGGACAACAGCATCGCTCGTGCTGACATCAATCGGCACCTGAGCCGAGAAGTTGCTCTCCGCAACCCCGTTGTAGAACGTGTAGGCGTAGTAGTACGTCCCGCTGACAAGCTCGCCCGCGTTGGCACTTGCGGTTAGCGTCGGCCCCTGACGGATGAAGCCGATGCTTCCACCGCCGCTGATGCTCCCTCCCGTCATCGCCGTAGTCACGGCAAACGTGAACTCCGTAGCCGACGTGATGGAAGTCGTGCTCGTGATCGGCGCAGCGGAGCCGTCCCCGAACAACAGCATATTCTGCATGGCGGCTTGAACCTGAGCAGCCGTGGCATCATACGGAATCGGCTCAGAGACTTCCTTGTCCCCGTTCGGAGCAAAGAACTTGATGCGCCAATACTGCCCCGCAGAGTTGTCCGTATTGCCCGTGAGCGTCTGTATCGCGTTGGCAGTGCTGCTCCCCGACTCAGTCACCACAAACGGGGTGTACGCCGTCGTAAGGTTGGGGAACGAAGCCCCGTCCTTCGTCTGCATCTGCGTGATGGCTTGGTACTCGTACTGCCCGCCAAACGTGAACGTGTACGTCGCTCCGGAACTCAACGTGCCACCGGAAGACGTGACCGTGATGTCCGATGCCCCCGTACCCGCGTACCCGGAGTGCAACCCGTTGATCTGGTTGTCCGGTGCCCCGCCAATGGGCTGGAAGCCCACAAGCTCCATGTTCATCGCAATCGGGTAGCTAGGCGATACCTGCACACCCAAACCCAGACCGTGCCCGTCAGGGACCGTGACCTTGACCGTCGTGGCACTCGTGCCCGTCTCAGCAGACAGCGGGGCGGCAGCAGTAAGCTCGTGGTAGCCAGGACTCTGCAAGCCCCACGTCTCCGTATCCACCGTGGGGGCAGTGGGAGGCGTGGCATCCGTCAGCTTAAGCCGCTGCGTCGTGCTCCCGTCCGCAAGATAGGCGTACCCGCTGTAGGTGAAACCGCTCAGGTTCCCCGTGGCTCCCCACGTCGGAGCCGTCAGCCCGTACACGCGGTTCTTCAGTGTCCCCACGGAAGTCGTGTAGGTTGCGTTCTGATTCGTGGACTCGTCCAACCCCGTGACCGTGTTCGTGTAGACAGCCGAGTTGGACTTGAAGAACCGAAACTTCTTGCTCGCGCTGCTCGCAAGCCCGTCAAAGCCACCGAGGATGGAGTTGGTCCCGTTGATGGCAAAGCCGTTATTGAGGGCTGCTCTGCCCTTACCGCTCGTGATGGCTCCAACGGTATCAAACCCCGCGTAGTAGCACACCGTGCAGGCGTTATCCGGGATGCTAGTGGAGTCTGCCTTGAGCGAAAGACCTCCGCCCATCTTGACGCTGAAGTATGCCATCAGACCTCCACCAGAGGCGGCCAAGGCCACGGGCGCAGCCCGCGCACTCGCGTGCGAGCACCAACCACAAGCGTCTGCTCAGGCGTCCTGTTCGACATGAAGTTCCTTACCAACTCCCAATACGTCTCCCCGATGGCGTCGTAGGCATCGGCAAGGGCATCGTTCTTCTGCTCGCCGTACTTGCGGAGAGCCTTGGCAGCAGCCTTGTACGCAATGGAGATATGCGACCAGCACGGGAACTCAGGCTCGTCACACGCCGATAAGTCCGCAGGCGTCTTGGTCGCCCATACCATCAGCGCAAGTGGAACCCACTTATCCGTCCACCCACTACCCGTGACCGGCTTGTTCGTAGCCGTATCCGACGTGTGGGCAGAGATACACTCAAACCCGTTCACATACCCGTCCGCGTGCGTGACCTTTACCCGGTCCCCGACGACGTATGCCGTGGCATCAGCCCACGTCGTGTACGTCGTCGCACCATCGTTAAAGAAGAACTCCCGGGCGTAGAACTCACGCCCGTCCCACGCCTTGTAGGTCGTGATGTCGTAGCGGTCATTCAGCCCGGTCAGGTAGCGGTCAACGTACCCCTCCAGGTTCTCCCAATCCGTCTGAACGCGATCAAGTTCGTACTTGGACGTGGCAATCAGCTTGTAGTCGTCAAACGTCACCCGGAACGGCTGCATGACGTAGCCGCTCATCGTGCCCGTCGAAACGTCACTGGTCAGCGTGACAGCCTCGATGAACTCCAGGCCCTTCGTCTCCACCGCCATGTCGCCGTAAGCGTCATTGACGTACCTGCCAATCTCGGCAGAGGTCCAGTAGACCGGAGCGTCGGGGTCTTCCCCGAGCATCTTCAGCGTCTTGTTCACCAGCGAGTAGTACGTCTCGCTACCGTCGCACGTTTTGTAGCACCCGAACTCGTCAGCATTATCCGTGGGGCTAAACGATGCAGAAATGAACCAGATGTCCACCTCTGTGCCGTGGTCAGCATCCGAATTATTCGGGTGCCGCAAGCCAAACTCGACGTAGTATTCATCCCCGCTAGCTACGGCATCTTCGTCTGTCTCGTTAACCTCGGACCCAACCTGTGGATTGGAGGATGCATCATCAACATTGATTCGTTGGTTCTGCTGGACTCCTCCGATCATGGTCCTGGCGTAAAAGCCCATGTCGGTGAAGCCTTCATACACGCCGAAATTGGTGTACGAGAAAGCCAGGTTACTGAGCGTCCCGCTCATGGGGAACTTGAGAGCGTACAGGCTTGTGCTCAGAGGGCCATAAAAATCCGTCTGGATAGACAGGCTCCCCTGACCGGAAACACCTTGCTCAGTCGTGTAGCTACCGCCGTTGTAGAGTACGACGGGGGCATTGCCGCCAGCGACGATGTCAAAGGCAGAACTGTCGGAATCCATCTGCAAGTGCGTGTGGTACAGCAACACGTCACCGCCGACTGCGGATTCCGGAGACTCGCAGATCAGCGATATCTTGTCTCCAACATCAAAGGCAATTTCGTGCGTGGTGTCCGAGAACCATCCGTTCTGCTCGGCTGGGATCGTGAACGTAATATCCGTAGCTACGCCGTTTTTTGCTACGGTGTAGCTAACGTCTTTGTCCCTGCTGTTGAACCAAACAAATCCGCGAAAGTACCTTGCGGTGCAGGCAGTGCGAACATTGTAGCGAAACTGGTACTCAAGGTTTTCGTAGGCGTTGATGTTGTCATTTCCGACCGCCCTTGTCTCGGTCGAAAAAGCCTCAATCCCGATTTCGCTGGAGATTGAACACCCGAGCATCCACGTCGCGGTATCCTCACCAGTCTTGGTGAGCATGATGCTCGTGCTATCGATATAGATATTACCGCTTCCAGCACGCTCGATCTGGTAGCAGAGCGCATCTTCGCTGGTGAACGATGCTGACTCTGTAGTCGTGGAAAACCACCCGGTTTCACCGGCTGGGATTACAATAGCGACATCGGTATCCGCACCGCCAACGCGAAGCGTAATGGTCACGTCGCTTTCGTCTGTGTTTACGTTGACGTGGATAGAAAGCTTGGAAAGGGTGGCAGTTACGCCATCCGCAAGAACGATGTACGTCGATACGATCTGCTCATCGAGGTCAGTACGGAGAGCGCAGTCTATCGGAGCACAAAACGTGTTCGTTTCAAGGCTGACATCAATCAGACCGCCGTAGATTATCGAGGTTGACGCCATTCCTGCCTGCTCCAAACCCTGTCTACGTTATCGCCACGCCGCTTGGCCTTGCGAACGCCTTCCTCAAACCGCTTGTACTCCGAGGCACCCTCCGCGACCTTCCCCTCCGACAGCAGGAAGCGCGCTACGACGTAGTTGACCAACAGTTCGTGGTCCTCAGACGGAACGGTGTCGATGCTGTCGTAGGTGTCCTGACGGTAGTGGACGATGTACTCCTGCCCGCCATCCGGCGACACGGGCCATAGCGCAATCTTCTTCAGCCCAAGGAGGAAGTACGCCCTAGCCCGGATGTCCGTCGTACGCTGCCAATGCCAAAGCTGCTCGTCCAGAAAGCGGGACTGCGTGGCGTCCAGCGGGTACAGAGCCCCGTCACTGTCCCACGACACCCGCACCACTTGAATGCAGTCGCACGGCAGGTCGTACAGCAGCGTATGCGCGGTCTGCGTGATGGTCGTGCTCGCAAACTCCTTCTGAGCCTTGACGACGTAGTACCGCACGCCCTGGAGCATATACTCCTCAATGCGAGCATTGGGGTATCTTAGGGACGTGGATTCCGTCTCGTCCAAGCGGTCACGGACACGCTGCTGTAGTTCGGCTAGAGTCATGCTGCCTTCTTCGTGTCCTTCAGGTAGTGGACCGCAGAGGCAATCTCACGGGCAGTTCTCTGCGTCTCGTCCTTGGCCACCAACGCCAGGATGGTCTTACGAAGCCCGTCACGCCCCTCGTAGCGGATGACGGGGTAGTCCCACGCCCATCCTACGTTCGGGGCAATCACAGGCTTGCCAGCCGCGATGGCTTCCTTGACACACATCGGTCCGCCCTCAAGGTTGGAAAGTACGACGATGTAGTCGCACTGCGCGTAGAAGGCAGGCATGGCTTCCCACGGAAGTTCTCCACCGCTGTAGATCCAGTTTCCGGGCAGGCCCGTAGCCCACTCGTATTTCTTGCGACCAGAGACGTACTCCCGCCCCACAACGCCAAACGTCGGGGTCTTGAGAAACTGCGGGTCAGCCTCCAACTCAACGATTCTTGTTCCCGCTGGAAGCAACTCCAGAGCGCCCTTGCTCATCGCAAGGCACTGGTCTGCGAGTCCTGCCGCGTGGTGCCATGCTTCCCGCTTTCTCTCACTCCCCGGCGAATCGTCTCGCTCGTAATGCGTGAACACGGGAAGATCCAAAGATGGCCCCTTCACGCGCAGGTTATAGTACGGGAAGTAGACGTTCGCGTCAGCGTTTGTACGGATGTTCTGCCCGTAGGTAGAACCCGGCAGGTAGCTGACGATACGCTCCACGACGCGCTGAAGTACCCATCCATCCATGTCTACGCAGAAGTGGATATTCATGCCGCTGCCTTCTCGCAGTCCACGGCACAGGCCATGCAGCGATACCCGCTTTCAACTGGAGTCACGATGCCAGAGCACTTCGGGCAACGCCCTACTTCAAGAGACGGAGGACGCAGGATAGTCCGTTCGTTGAGGACGTGCCCAACCTTGACGTGCTTGTTCAGCCACGGCTGGATGCCAAGCTTCTTGCACCCCAGCGAAAGCTGAAGGTCCAAACCGTACCGCTGGTTGGGAAGAAACGTTACCTCGCGGCGGTCATACGGATACGGCCACCAATGCGGCTGTGCGAGGAAGTCGAACACGGTCATGTCCACCCAATTCACGCCACCGCCGAGAACATCTACAGGTCCGCCGTCATGCGGAACCTCGTCC
>Ga0075459_1000210_pt1 | contig 8669 bp, 6 predicted proteins | sample DEB3_08_DNA_2_FD_76333 | JGI IMG/M metagenome (GOLD analysis project Ga0075459, IMG submission 76333) | Aqueous microbial communities from the Delaware River and Bay under freshwater to marine salinity gradient to study organic matter... | ecosystem: Environmental > Aquatic > Marine > Coastal ...
TCGCCGCAACCGCAGTTAACAGTGGTCTCGACGTACTCTGGGTGAATCTCTGGCTTCATGATGGTTCCTTTTTTAATGAACTGGGTCGAAATTTCTTTCGTGAACCAATTCGGGATCAGGGGTAAAGGGTAACCGCGTGGCTACCCTTCGACCAAATTGCTAGTTATTTAAGCGTATTTATTCGGATTATTACTTAGCTTCGTCTGGGCCAACAGTGGTCTTCTGGACCTGCATCAAGAATTCCACATTGCTCTTGGTGCCCTTCATCTTTTCAAGAAGTAATTCGATTGCTTGCTGTGAATCAAGTGCATGTAGCACGCGACGTAATTTCCAGACAATGTTTAACTCTTCCGTGCCCATAAGAATTTCTTCCTTACGGGTACCAGATGCATCAACATCAACCGCTGGGAAGATGCGCTTATCTGCAAGTTTGCGATCAAGCTTCAATTCCATATTGCCGGTGCCCTTGAACTCTTCGAAGATAACTTCATCCATCTTCGAACCAGTTTCAACTAGAGCGGTTGCAAGAATTGTTAATGATCCGCCATCTTCAATATTACGAGCTGCACCGAAGAACTTCTTTGGTGGGTAAAGCGCTGCAGAATCAACACCACCAGACAAGATGCGGCCAGAAGCTGGTGCTGCAATGTTGTAGGCGCGGCCAAGACGAGTAATTGAATCTAGAAGCACAACTACGTCATGTCCCATTTCAACTAACCGTTTTGCACGTTCGATTGCAAGTTCTGCAACAGTGGTGTGATCATCTGCTGGTCGATCAAATGTTGAAGCGATAACTTCACCTTTTACTGAGCGCTGCATATCTGTAACTTCTTCAGGACGCTCATCCACCAGAACAACCATCAAATGACATTCAGGATTGTTTGCAGTAATTGCATTTGCGATTGATTGTAGGACCATAGTCTTACCGGCCTTTGGCGGTGAAACAATTAGTCCTCGTTGACCTTTACCAATAGGTGCAATCAGATCAATAACACGGGTTGTAAGAATATTTGGCTGTGTTTCAAGGCGAAGACGCTCTTGAGGATAAAGCGGAACTAGCTTTGAGAAATCAACACGGTTACGCGATTCTTCAGGAGAAACCCCATTAATTGTGTCGATGCGTACGAGAGCATTGAACTTCTCGCGACGTTCCCCTTCGCGTGGTTGCTTTACTGCACCGGTAATTACATCGCCTTTGCGAAGTGCAAACTTTCGAACCTGCTGCATTGATACATAAACATCGTTAGGGCTTGGTAAATACCCACTAGTGCGGACGAATGCATAATTTTCAAGAATATCCAATAAGCCGCCTACCGGAAGTAGTACGTCATCTTCGGAAATTGTTGGTTCGCCACGATCTTCACGGTTGCGGTGGCGATCGCGCCCACGATGACGATCACGATTACGACGTGAGCCGCCATCTTCGTTATCTTCACGGTCATTGCGATCATTACGTTCATTGCGTTCTGAACGATCGTCGCTATCTGAATCTGAATCTTTTTCTTGATTGCGGTTGTTGCCGTTGTTGTTTCGCTCTGCACGTCGCGCATCGCGTTCTGCGCGTGCTGCTTCCTTTTCGGCCTTTGCAGCTTCGCGGTTCTTTGCTTGCAAATCCGCGATTGCATCTACTAATGAACCTTTTGCCATCTTGGCAGCGCCATCGATTCCGAGCTGAGTAGCAACCTTCTTTAACTGCGGAAGTGTCATCGCAGCAAGCTCAGGGCTTTCGGAACGTACCTTTGTATCTTCTGACATTTATATCCTTATAGGTTTCTTTTTGTAAATCCTAAAAATCTAAACGTGATGGATTTTTAAGAGATTTTGATTTATCAGCGATAAGGGCCAGATGGCCTAACTGATGAGTGAAGCCTAGCAGAGGCCTTTAGATATTGGAAACCTGGAATCCAACGCTTGAAATATCGAGATTTTCGACTTCAAAGCCACTGCCAGCTGCTCGCACTAGATCATTTAATTCATGGTTTAAATCTGCATCTACTAAGAGTGCGAGCACGGTTGGGCCGGCACCTGAGATAAATGCAGGCACTCCTGCTGCACGTAGTTTCTGCATTAATGAAAAAGATTTTGGCATCGCACTTTCTCGATAAGTCTGATGCAAATAATCTTCTGTTGCAGTTAAAAGCAAATCAGGTCGAGTTGTTAGTGCTTGCGTTAAAAGCGCAGTATTAATTGAATTCTTGACGGCATCGGCGTGTGGAATTGTTTCTGGAAGCATTTTGCGAGCTTTAGAAGTTGGTACATTGTTTGATGGAATAAATGCAACTGCAGTAATCCTCGGAGAGACTTCTAATTTAATAGCTTCGGCAAAATCTTCGCCTTGCCAAGAAAGCACTGCTCCGCCATAAAGTGCGGCTGCTACGTTATCGGGATGGCCTTCCATTTCAGTTGCGAGAGTCAGCACATCGTTATCGCTCATTCGATCAGCGCCACCCACGACTAATGAACGAGAGAGAATTAATCCTCCAATAATTGCACTTGCTGATGAACCTAATCCACGCCCATGTGGCAATGAATTAAGTGCGCGTAACGCAAGCCCTGGATATTCTTTCTTTGCAAGACCTAAAAAATCCCAACCTTTATAAACTGCCTTTACGACTAAGTTCTTCTCATCGCGCGGCACTTCATCGGAACCTTCTCCGACGACATCAATATCTAGAGTCTTATCGTCCAATACTTGCGCGATATATCGATCTCGTTTTTCTAACGCAATTGCAAATGAATCAAATCCAGGACCTAAATTGGCAGAACTGGCCGGAACTTTTACTTCATAAGCGCTTGCGCGAAAAGTTAATCGTGACATGAATTATGCAAGACCTAACTTTTCGGCTGCTGCCTTTGCATCTACAGGAACCACAATTGGATCGGCTGCTGCTTCAAGTGCCCATTGAATATCTTTTAATCCATGGCCAGTAACGGTCACAACAATGCGTTTACCTTTTGGAAGATTTCCATTTGCTTGATGCTTCAATAATCCAGCGATGCCAGCGGCTGAAGATGGCTCTACGAAAATTCCTTCACGCGCAGCAAGTAATCTGTAAGCATTCAAAATCTCTTCATCAGTAACTGAATCGATTAATCCACCCGACATATCGCGAGCGTTTGTCGCACCTTGCCATGAAGCTGGATTTCCAATACGAATTGCAGTTGCAATGGTTTCTGGCTTCTTTACAACTTCACCGCGAACAATTGGCGCAGCGCCTTCTGCTTGGAAACCCCACATCTTCGGTAAGCGAGAAGATTTACGATCTTCTCGATATTCAAGGTAGCCCTTCCAGTAAGCAGTGATGTTTCCAGCATTTCCTACTGGAAGCACGTGGTAATCAGGTGCATCATTTAGAAAATCAATCACTTCAAAAGAAGCCGTTTTTTGTCCTTCGATGCGATATGGATTTACTGAATTAACAAGAGCTACTGGGTATTTTTCAGAGAGTTCCTTAGCAAGATCTAAACAATCATCAAAGTTGCCATCTACCTGCAAAATCTTTGAACCATGAACAACAGCTTGCGCCAATTTGCCCATTGCAATCTTGCCCTGTGGAATTAAAACTGCTGGAACCATATTTGCGTGGGCAGCATAAGCAGCAGCTGACGCCGAAGTATTTCCGGTTGATGCACAGATGACCGCTTTTGCGCCATCTTCTGCAGCTTTAGAAATCGCCATGGTCATACCGCGGTCTTTAAAAGATCCAGTTGGATTGGCGCCTTCAAACTTTAGCCAAATATCGTTATTAAGAATCTTTGAAAGATTAGTCGCTTCTACAAGTGGCGTGCCACCCTCGCGAAGAGTTACGACTGGAGTTTTTGAAGATACTGGTAAGCGATCGCGATATTCTTCAATAACTCCGCGCCACTGATGTGCGCCTGATTTATTCCTAGAAAATAATTGAAAACTCACGAAGCAGACCCTTCGACTCTAATAACACTTTCAACTTCACGAACCACATCTGATTTTGATAGCGCTGCAACTGTAGCCGCCAAATTTGCTTCGGTGGCTCTGTGTGTTACGACCGTAAGTTCTGCCGCGTCTCCGCGACCTTTCTGCAGCACTGTCTGAATCGAAACATCTTCTTTTGCGAAAACATTGGCTACATTTGCAAGTACGCCTGGCTTGTCGTGAACTGCCATACGAATTGCATACTTAGTAATTGACGCACCTTTTGGCGCAATTCCTAGATCTGCATAATCAGATTCCGCTGGTCCTTTGCTGCCGGCAACAATATGACGAGCTACCGCTACCACGTCACCTAGCACCGCTGATGCAGTTGGTGCACCGCCGGCTCCGCGACCATAAAACATTAATTGTCCGGCACCTTCTGATTCGACGAATACCGCATTAAATGCTTCGCGCACCGCTGCAAGTGGATGGCTCCGATCTAACATCATTGGCGCAACGCGAACTGAAATACCTTGATCGCTTCGCTTTGCCTCTGCAATTAATTTAATTACTTTACCCATTGATTTTGCAGTTGCTACATCTTGAGCACTTACCTTGGTGATGCCTTCGCATGCAACATCATTTGCGGTAACCCGGCTATGAAAAGCTAAACCTGCCAATATTGCTGCTTTGGCTGCAGCATCATGACCTTCAACATCAGCAGTTGGATCTGCCTCTGCATAACCAAGTGCTTGGGCCTCTTTCAAAACTACCTCAAATGGCAAACCTTCTTCGTCCATCTTGGTGAGAATGTAATTGGTTGTGCCATTAACTATTCCCATTACACGATTGATGCGATCACCAATTAATGATTCACGTAGAGGGCGAATAATTGGAATCGCACCCGCAACTGCTGCTTCATAATAAAGATCAACGCCTGCTTTTTCGGCAGCGGCATATAGATCTGCTCCATGTGTTGCAAGTAGCGCCTTATTCGCAGTTACAACTGATTTTCCATTTGCAATCGCTTTCAAAATTAATTCTCGAGCTGGTTCGATTCCGCCCATAACTTCAATAATCAACGAAATTTCTGGATCTGTTACAACGGATTCCGCATCGGTTGTAAGAATTGAATCTGCAACCCCATCACGCTTAGATAAATTGCGCACTGCAACTTTTGTTAATTCCAACTTTGCCCCGGCCCTGGCTGCCAAATCTGCGCCACTGCTTGCTAATTCGCGAGCCACCGAACCGCCCACCACGCCACAGCCAAGCATGCCGATTTTGATAATGCTAGGGATGGTTTTCATGGTCCTATTCTTTCACACGCTTAAGCGTCTAAATGCAGTAAATCTTCGAAGGTCTCGCGTCGGACAATCACTTTTGCAGAACCTTGGCGTACTGAAATCACTGGAGGGCGTGGCACATGGTTGTAATTACTTGCCATGCTTCGGTTGTAAGCGCCAGTTGCTGGAATTGCAATCAAATCTCCCGGTGCAATATCTGATGGCAGATCAATATCTCTGATCAAAATATCTCCGGTTTCGCAATGTTTTCCAACTAAACGTGATGGCGTATTTGGTGCACTCGAAGTTCTATTTGCTAAATGAGCTTCGTAAATCGCGCCATACAAACCAGGTCGAATGTTGTCTGACATTCCACCATCAACAGAGATGTAATTGCGGGTTCCGTTTTCCAATTGCACTAATTTTGTAGTTCCAACCTCATATAAAGTAAACATTGAAGGACCTATGATGGAACGACCAGGTTCGATTGCAACATGCGGGATTTTTAAATTACGAGCGGCGCAACCTTTGACAACTGCATCCTTGATTTGCGCTACTGCATCTTCAATGGCAAGCGGAGCATCCTCTGCTGTGTAAACGATTCCAAATCCACCACCGAAATCAACTTCTGGTAATTCGCGGTTAAATTCATCGCGATAACGAGCCATGAAATCAAGCATTCTTTCGATAGTTAAGCGATGGCCATCCATATTGAAAATTTGCGACCCAATGTGTGCATGTACGCCGCGGAAATCTAATTGCGAATGCTTTGAAATTTCGATTACTGCATCCCATGCCACTCCGCTTGAAATAGATAATCCAAACTTCACATCGGTATGTGCAGTAGCAATGGCTTCAATTGTGTGCGCCTCTACGCCGGGGTTTAATCGGATCATTACGGATTGGGTTTTTCCATGGCGCTTGGCTGCATCCGCTACCCGTCCAATTTCTTGAATGGAATCAATGACTATGCAACCAACGCCAACCTCTACTGCACGATCAATTTCAGAGAGCGATTTGTTATTACCGTGAACTTCGATGCGACTAGCTGGAAAATTAACCGAAAGCGCAACTTCCAATTCTCCGCCAGTGGCAACATCCATCCCTAGGCCAAGTTCATTGCACCAGCGCGCAATTTGTTTGCAAGTAAATGCTTTAGAAGCGTAATAAACAGTAGCGCCGGAGAATGATTTCTGCATTGCATTTACGAAAGCACTGGCACGAGCTTTGAAATCATCTTCATCTAAAATAAAAGTTGGGGTGCCAAATTCGCGCGCCAATTCAGATGCAGTTGTACCTGCAATAGTTAATTGACCATTCTCAAACTTAACGTTTGATGACCATGCGCTATGTGACATTACATTCTCTCCGGCGCGCTAACGCCTAATAGTGATAGCCCATTGTCCAATACTTGGCGAGTTGCTGCACAGAGATTTACGCGCGCCACATGAATGTCGCTCAATTTCTCATCACCCATTGGAAGCACTCGGCAATCTGCGTAAAAACGATGGTAAACGCCAGCTAATTCTTCTAAGTAGCGCGCAATTCGATGCGCCTCTCTTAATTCGGCTGCGGTGTTAACCACGATTGGAAAATCAGAGAGCGTTCCGATTAACTCAATTTCGCGTTCGTGAGTTAATTCAGAGGTATTGAAAGCCCCCACTTTGAGATCCAACTCTTCGGCATTACGTAATAAAGCAGCAATGCGAGCGTGGGCATATTGGACGTAATAAACCGGGTTGTCGTTGGTTCGAGATTTCAATACTTCTACATCCATAACCATCGGAGAATCAGTTGGATAGCGAAGCAAGGTGTATCTGGCAGCATCCACGCCAACTTCTTCAACAATATCTTCAAGTGTGATGATGGTGCCGGCGCGCTTTGAGAGTTTTACCTCTTCGCCGTTTTTCATAATTTTTACTAATTGGCCAATTAATACTTCGACCATATCTGGGTTGTCGTTATTACATTGTGCAACTGCTTTAAGACGACCCACATAACCATGGTGATCTGCACCTAGCAGATAAATACAGACGTCATATCCCCGTTCGCGTTTATTAATGTAATAAGCAGTATCTGAAGTGAAGTATGTATACGCACCATCAGCTTTTAAAAGCACGCGATCTTTATCATCACCAAAATCAGTGGTGCGAAGCCAGGTAGCGCCATCCGCTTCGTAAACATGGCCCTTCTTTTTTAACTCATCTAACCCATGTTCGACTGCACCGCTTTCATGAAGCGAGCGCTCGGAAAACCAGATATCAAAATGAGTATTAAAAGTTTCTAGAACTCTTTTTTGATCTGCAAGTTGCCATTCGTAGGCACGTTCGCGGAATTGAATTTTCTGCTCTGCTTCTGGCAATTCTAAAATTCCCGCATCTTGTTCGATTAAATGTTTTGCAATGTCAGAGATGTAATCACCTTGATAACCATCTTCTGGAATTGGATTGCCAAGTGCTGCAGCCCTAACTGATTCGCCAAATAAATCCATCTGAACGCCACGATCATTGATATAGAACTCACGAGTGACATTCGCGCCAGCTGCGCCAAGAATTCGAGCTAAGACATCTCCTACTGCCGCCCAACGTGTGTGGCCTAAATGAAGTGGGCCGGTTGGATTTGCGCTAATAAATTCCACGTTGAAATTCTTGCCTGCAAGTGAATTACCGTTACCGTACTTCTTTCCAGCTTGGTTAATGACATTTACTAATTCGGCTTGACTAGCGCGATTTAAAGTGAAATTAATAAAGCCAGGTCCGGCGATATCAACCTTTGAAATATTTGGTTCCGCTGCGAGCGCGCTCTGGAGTGCGGTTGCGATATCTCTAGGAGATTTGCCGGCAACCTTGGCTAGTTGCAGCGCAATAGAAGATGCATAATCCCCATGGTCGCGATTCTTGGGGCGCTCCAGCGGAATCTCGCCCTGGTAATCAAGCCCGAGCCCCTTGCTAATGGCGCCCCGTATCTGGGCAATTAGCTGATCTTGAGGTGCGGACATCTGCGTATTCTACTTGACCGGCCAATTTTGGAGTTTTATTAAGATTTGATTACAAGGGTTCAAATGTTGCTGAAAGTGCCCTAGTTTTAGCCCACTTCATCACATAGGCCCCACTGATCACGAGGATCAACTTATGTGTGGACTTTTCGAAAGGTAACTAAATGTCAAAGCGTCGTTTAGCTCTTGTTGCATCTGTTTCAGCTGCAGCAATTGCTCTAACTGGTTTTGTCACAACTTCAGCAAAGGCTGCAACAGGCTTTGTTGGTGTGATTCTTCCAGATGCTGCTTCTTCAGCTCGCTGGGAGTCAGCAGACCGTCCATTCCTAAAAGCAGCATTTGAGAAGGCTGGCGTAACAGCTGATATCCAGAATGCAAATGGTGATAAGGCTGCATTCGCAACCATCGCAGACCAAATGCTTACAAAGGGTGCGAAGGTTCTAATCATGGTAAACCTTGATTCAGATTCAGCTAAGGCTGTTCAGGACAAGGCAAA
>Ga0075459_1000223_pt1 | contig 8500 bp, 15 predicted proteins | sample DEB3_08_DNA_2_FD_76333 | JGI IMG/M metagenome (GOLD analysis project Ga0075459, IMG submission 76333) | Aqueous microbial communities from the Delaware River and Bay under freshwater to marine salinity gradient to study organic matter... | ecosystem: Environmental > Aquatic > Marine > Coastal ...
ACAAAAGCTCCAACTTCCATCCACTCATGTTCTTTGACAGAGATGGTGACAGAGGGCTTGTGCTCACACCAGTGACGCTGAAACACCAACCACAAACGCAAGTGCTCAATGGCTGTCAGACCATCACGCAACAAGGCTCCCTCTGGTGCTTTCTTAGGGAAGGTGAACACCATAGTTTGATCAGGCTTCATGACACAAGGCTCTGCTTGTACCCCTGCTGCCACTAAGTGTTGCGTAAGAGGGTCTTTAATGTCTCCACGTACTCGACGATAATAATAAGCAGCATGACGAGCGTGGATACCAGAAGCACTATCGGTAAGCTGACTAACAGTACCAGAAGGTTTAACACAAGTGATTGCAGCCGACTGAGGAATGCCAAGCTGTTCTGCCAAGAGTTGGTTTGTTGCGATACAGACATTCTTAATTTGCTCCAAGAGAACACCAACACCCATATCATTAGGGTTGTTAAGGCGAGGGTTGTCCATAATGCCTGTCATTGATACACCCAACAGACGCTCTTCTTCTGTGTTCTTCTGCCACACCTTACGTAGGTATGGGAAGTGTGTCAATGTGCTCTGGAATGTACCTAAGATTGTGGCTAAACGTGCTTTACGTTTCAAGCTATCCACGGTGTCATCAGAACGCACAACAATCTCTGACAAGTTACAGAACTGGTAGGGACGCAGAATGATTTCAGAGCAAGGGTTTGTTCCGAAGTCAAAGTCTGGGTTACGTCTACCGTTCTTCTTCACGATGTTCTTGGCAGCTTCACGATTGAAGACACCACGTTCACCACTCTTGCTCTCGTACAGGCTAGTCCATTCCTGCATGAAGATGCCCATGTCAGGACGCTCTGTGTAGCAAGCACTGTTGTTAGCCAATGCACGTTGTCCATCCTTCTCCCACCATGCACCACTCTTAGCATGACGCATACGGTCATCAGACAAGTTGGACAAGCTAATCATAGCACTGCGACGAACACCACCAACGACAACAACCTCACCAATCTTACACATGATGTCATGGCACTCAAGGCTGTTGAGCTTACGTCCCTTGGCATTCTTGAAGATGTTGGTTACAAAAGCAAACAACTCCTTCAAAGGCTCAGGGCCACTAGCACGTCCACCAAACACCTTCAAACGAGCACCAGCAGGACGCACCTTAGATACATCAAACTTAGGAATCTCACCTGAGTAGAGCAAGGCAATGCATTGACGCAGAGCTTTAGCCCAGCCTTCTTTGCTGTCTGCCACTACGATAGTGGTATCACTATTGAAGAGTTGTTCTGGAATCTCAGGAAGCTTTTGTATAAACTGACGTTCAACAGAAAAGCCCACACCAGTACCACACAGAAGAATATACATAGCCTCATCGAAGGACTTAGGGTCATCCACAGGAAGATAAGAGCAGTTATACCCAGCAGTGTTATCACGTTCCAAAGCCTTTCCAGCAGTCATTACGCTACGCATAGAAGGCATAACTTCCATGTTGTAGATGGCATCATACAGTTCTTTGTACAAGTCACTGCCCATAGTGAAGCTGTGTTCTTTCTCCAAGTGCTGTGACATAAAGTCTAAGTAGCGACCAACTGTCTCATCCCAATTCTCTCGACGTTGTTCATCATCCAAGTAACGAGCATAGCGACTCTTAGCAATATACTGCTCATAACTTCCCATATATTTCTTCATTCAAGTTCCTTTTCTATTTTATCAGCTTTATCTTCTATTACATCCATAAATCTATCAACAAGGTCATCACTGCTAATGTCCAACAGTTCTAATATTGTAACACAATCTTCCCTTCTTAGCAAGTCTGCAATGTCATACAACGTGAGGCTCATGAGTAAGTCTCACGTAAGTAGTTGAGGCTAACAGGCAGCTCATCAAAGCTTCCTTCAACAACCTCATTGAACATCCACACACCAGACCAAGAGCCATTGGTTTGAGGGGTTAAATACTTCTCATCATGTTGGTAGCAGATGCCAGCAAACAAGCCTGTCATACGCTTACCATCAGCCCTACGAGCATAGGCAATGCCCCTGTCCTGCACATGCCCCATGACACAGCTCATGTGCTTCTTAGCCAGCATCAACGAAGGCGAGCTGACAGGCCTTCCCATAACGCCAGAGGTAAAGTAATGACAGTAAGCAATACCGTCCAGAATAACAGGCTGAAGAAAATCATAACACTCCCAACCATAAGCAGCGAGGTTAAGGTCATGATAACCAATGAGGCCATCCAGTTTTCTATCGCTCTCGATAGCTCTTTGAATACGTTCTTCATGGTTTCCAAGTAGAAAAACAAGACGTGGGTTCCACTGCTTCTCTTTATTTCTTTTAAGACGCTGTTGTTCAGCTTTAATCGGAGACAGAAGAAGTTCCATTCCAGAACGCCCTGCCTCAATATCTGCTTGATATGTTCTACCTTCAAAGCTTTTCTTCCCTACATCATAGATTGAAAGACTTGGCATATCCCAATGATCGCCAAGGTGAATGATAACATCTGGTTTCTTTTCTGCTGCATACTTGCCAACCCATTCCAGATGTTCAAGAGAGACCCCGGGTTTGCATTGGGTGTCAGGAATAACTAAGTGTCTCATTGGTCTTTAAACAAGTCCATTTGTTTATCTTCTTCCCACTTAGTCATTGGGTCTTCAAAGAATTTATCAAACTGTTCTTCAACATTGTATTGATACACATTGGTCAAGAAACGAGCAAAGGCTCGCATCACATCAACCCATCGTGCCTCTTCAGAGAATGTGGCATACTGTGTCAAGATGGTGTCTGGTGTTTCGTTCCATTCAACAGTATCTTTATACCCTTTTGTTTCCACATGAAACATGTAACGTGTTTTTTCGTTGTCCATATTAGTCCTTAATTGAGGGGAATAGTTCTTTAATCACATCACGACACTGCTCAGCAATGAGGCGATGCTCCTTTTGTGTTGCTTTATCACAACGAATGTCGATGTAATGTAGCCAGCTACGCAGAGTTCCATTCATGTACATGGTACTTTCTGTCAGTCCTTCTGGCAGCACCTTACGTGCTGTCTCTTTTGCAATACCTCTGTCTAAGGCAAGTCGATACAAAAGAGAAGACTCACGAATCATACGTTCTTGAATGTCCTTCCACCAGTCTTGTGTCAGAACATCATCAGTCTCAAGACTGTTCTGTCTGTTCTTCTCATCTTGAAGACGAGCCTCTGATGAAACAAAGCTGTTGGCAAAGGCATACCGCTGACTAAACTCTTGGAAGCTAAAGCTCCTGTGTCTCAATATCTGTCTGGCAATGTCACGTGTTGTCACAATTTCCATACAAACATTCACCATCTCAAAGGGACTCCAATGCTTATTATCTATCAGATATTTAATAAGCTTAGGAGCAGTGGCTGTGTTGTGTTTGTTGTCTGGATTTGATACACGAGCCATCTCTGTGATGAGAGCTTCACCGTTTGGTGTTGCCCATACAAGTCTAACTCCCATTTGTTTCCTCTGGCACTGCCAACTTATTTCCTTGAGCAATGGCTTCTTTCAGTAGAGCCATAAAGCCATAACGCAGGAGAGCTTCTTTGCCTTCCTTGTCTGCCTCGAAGTGGCAATCTGCTGAGCCATCTTCATTCTCATTAAACATTGTCACTGAGATATTCATGTTTCAAAACTCCTTACAACATGTGGTTCATCATAACTACCAATGACAGGGAACACTTCTGCTTTATTGATTCGCATCTCAATTCGTTCATCAGCATCCTTGAAAGAATCCACCATAAATTCCCCTGCTGCTTCTTTAATTGCAGCCTTAGCTTCTTCTTTGTTCCGAGCTAAGACACATTGCAAGCCTCCATATTCACTACTAGGAAATGGAACCCAATAGTTAACAAGGTACATATACCACTGCTCATTCGTATTTGGGTCTACGTTTTCTGGCAGAGGAGTTTTCCTTGGTCTTCCCATATTCTTTCCTTTCTTCTTTCTCTAAAGCTGTCTTGTTTGAATGGCATGGTTTGCACAGCACCTGTAAGTTTTCCTTCTCACAGAACATTCTACCTATGTATGTTTCCCAATCAACAAAGCCTGTCCTTGGGTCAACAACAGGGAAGATGTGGTCAACCTGTACATCAGAGGCAATGAAGTGTCTTGAGCAGTGAGCACAAGAGTAATGCATTGCCATCTTGTTTGTCTTCTTGTTAACCTTCCTACCTATGTATGCTGCCTTCAAAGCCTTAAACTTAGGAGGCCATCTACGTGTAGCTGTTCTTAAAGCAGAAACAACAAAGCTTCTAAACCTTGCTGCTGTCCATTCATTGTCGTTATACCTTTGTTCTGTACCACTGACAGAGGAGGTTTCCGAATCCTTCAACTTCTTTTTCATCGTGGCTTGTTTCTCCCATTGTAAATTTGATTGCATGTACAAGCTCGTGAAAGAAGGTTGCTCTTGTTGCTTGGTCGTTCATGTTAGAACGAATAATGATTTCATATTTACCCGGGTCACATGTACCAAAGTCTTGAAACTCATCAACGTAAACTACTTTCCACTCGCATCCTCCGAGCCAGAAACTGGAGGGAACCACATCTGTTCTGGGAATCGCCTTAGCCATAATAAAAGTCCATTCTCTTTAACTCGTTCTTCGCCCAGAGCCTCCAAGCAAACGGCAAGCATCTCGCTTTCTGTCTTGGCTTTGGCAAGCATCTTGGTTGCTTTCACATCCCCCACTCCCTTGATACCCACAATGTTGTCTGCTCTGTCGCCTGTCAACATTTGCTTGTAGAAGAAGCGGAGTCCTTGTTCCTCTGAGACATAGTACTTGTCTTGCTTCACAAAATTGTAATGCCATCCTGCCACCTGATTGAAGTCTTTGTCTACTGAAACAATGATGCAATCCTCTTGAAGCTCTGTTGCCCTAATTGCTATCAGGTCATCAGCCTCCTCATCAATGCTCATCTTTGCTCCCCATGCGGTAACTAGGTAGTTACGTAGCATCTCTAAATGCGCTGGCTTCTCTTGTATTCTGTTCCCTTTGTAAGGGGCAGTGACAGCTATGTCTTTCCTAAAGTTTGTCTTCCCTGTCAGGAACACTTCCCAATTCTCAAGACCTAGCTGTGTCATAAGGATGTCCTCAAGAAAGTTAGCCATCGTTGTAATGGCTTGGCTTTCTGAGTCATCCTTACAAGAGAAGGCAATGCGATAGCACATCACATCACCATCTACTAATGCAATCACAGCACTACTTCTGCTTCTTCTTCTTGAACAACAGCAGGAGACACCAGCTCTTTGATACGCAGAGCAGGGTTGTCCTTGCTGTGCAGCAGAGAGGGAGCATTACCATGCATAGCTGACATCTTGTGTGTGTAGCTACTGATGGTTGCTTCTGCAACAGTGCCGTTGCCAATCAAGTCAGGAGAGACAATACCATTCTTCTCATCAATAGCCTTGATAGCATAGTTGCTCTTAACGATGATGTACTTACCACGTCCATACTTGTCATCAGCTTTCTCTTTCACCTTAACACCAAGCTCTGATGTAAGGCGTTGTGCAATGGAATCACTCAGGCCACCGATACAAATCTCAAAGCGATTGTTATCTGCATTGAACTCCCGGTTAGGGACTTCCATGTGCTTAGCCCAGAACAATTTACCCACTACTTTTACTTGGTTCATACTTTTTCCTTTGTCTAAAAACAATATTATAACACATTTTTCAATGTGTGTCACGCCATGTCTTACCTATATTAAACTCACCAGTGACAGGACAACGCAAGCCAAGGATTTCTCCTGCCTCTTGTATGCTCTGCACTGCGAGTTGTCCTACAAGTTCGCCATCTTTTTCTTTTGTTTCAATCTGCCATTCATCATGGACATTTGCACAAAAGCCATACCAAACTTTGCTCTTCCTAAGCTTCTCATCTAACAAAACAAGAGCCTGTTTCATTACGATTGCGCCAGCTCCTTGCAATAGGCTATTAACCGCTGAGTGCTCTGAACGTACCCAAATTTTTCTACCATCCAGCCCCGGTACAAAGCCCTTGCTTGCATACTTGGATACGTTATTGCGTAATACCTTGAGGGCGGGAGTGTTGGAAAGAAAACTCTCGATAAGCTTCTGTCCATCACGAGCATTACCACCGACAATTTTACCAATCTTCTCTGCCCCTGCACCGTAGAGAAAGGCGTAGATGAACGTCTTCGCTTCATCCCTTGTCGCAATACCCGCTGCCTTTTGATTTTGTGTGTGTACATCAGTGCCATCTTTTGAACTTCCTTCACATACAGTTTTGATATAGGCATCGTCCTTCATGTAATGCGCCAGCATCCTAAGCTCAAGGCCACTGGCATCAGCACCAACAAGAACATTACCTTCATCCACAGTCCACAGCTCACGACAGTCTTCTCCATATGGGCTTCCCTTGTTGGGAACCTGTGCCATGTTGGGAGAGCTGTGTGTCATCCTACCAGTGACAGCACCATTGGTAATGACACTACCATGCACCCTGCCTGTGTCCTCCATCTCATTGAGCCAGCTATTAACCTGAGCCACACGCTTTTGCAGCATGAGGTATTCAGACAAGAGCTTAGCCTCTGGTAAGTCAATGGAAGCAAGCACTGTCTCATCAACAATGACACTACCCTTGTCTGTCTTCTTGGTGAACTTAACGCCAAGCTTCTCAAGACGCTCAGCAATTTGTTGTCTGCTGCCGGGATTGAAAGGGGTGACAATATCTTTGAGAGGAGCACCTGTTCGTTTGTTCTTCCTCCCTGTCTCAACATATGGAGGGAACACAACTTGCATGTTGTTCTCAATGTCAACCATCTTTCCTTGCAACATAGACAACAAGCCCATAGCTTTCTGCATATCAAGCTTGAAGCCATGCTCGTGTTGTTTCTGAATGATGATGGCTACGTCATGTTCAAGCTTAATGCTTTGCTCAGAAAACTTTTCTTTCTCAAGCATCTTATTAAGCATGTCATATGTAGCAATCAATGCAGCAACGTCATCCTTGCAATATTCATAGAGAAGCTCAAGGTCTGGATTGTCCCAGCGGTAACTAGCAAGTAACCCCGTCTTCTCTACGTAGGCTTGGGCATAGTCAGTTTTCTTTTGCCCTGTCCTCTCTCCCCACGCTGCCAAACTGTGGCCTCCTTCTAAATTTGGATTGTATAGCCTTGATAGTATCAATGTATCTATCGCTTTCTTCGCTGGAATCTTCACTCCCCAACACCTCTTGAGTACTCCAGCGTCGAAGCCTATCAAGTTGTGTCCTATCACTTTGTCTGAGTTTTCGATTAAGGGTATCAGTGTACTTGCTTCTGTGTGACATACAAATCCATTTTCATCATACGTATAACAGCACCAGATGTGGCTATGTGTGCTGTTAGTTTCTGTATCTAGAAAGAGCCTCCGCATTTGGTTTCCTTATTCATATCCAAGTTCCTTAACCACTAGTGTAGCATATCCTGAGATGTCATGCCAACTGTCTGCATAATATGGATTGCCGTTAAGAATACGAGCCATCTTGTTACAAATCATGTCCATGCTTTCTTGCATGGCTGGTGACATGTCATGCCAGTTGCCTCGTGTACGCACAATTTGTTTCAAGTCTTGTGCTGTACGTGCAACGTCTTTGTAATCACCATAGGTGTTCTGACGTTGTGCTAATGTTCCTTCAACTGTTAATGACATTTGATTTTCTCCTCTGTGTTGATATACATATAGTCTTCTACTGGCACAATGCTCATCTCAAGCTCTCCTTGTTTATTATACATCAATTTAACAAACCCTGTACCATACATAATTACATTGAGCATCAATGCTTCAATCATTTCATCTGGAGTCATGTATTCTTCTCCTGCACAATATTGACATCAACACAGATGCCATCAACCTTTAAGCCTTGCTTCTTTCCCTTCTCTATTTGTTGCTCCACCTCTGTACGACAAGCACGTATGTCAGTGGTGTATCTCTCAGATTGAAAGAACTCACATGAAAGACCAAGGCATACGTATAAAACTGGAATGTATATTGTCATGTGTTCTTCTCCTTGAGTTTTGGTACGCAGTAGTGAGAAGGCCGTGTTATTGCGCCACCTTTTTCAGTTATGAATTTTTCGCAAGTTTCTTTGTTTGGCATCACTTCCGCATATTGAGGTTGACAAGTTCTCATGCACAACATTGTGATTAGCACCCATTCAGTCATGTGTTCTTCTCCTTGAGTTTGGCTTCCACCATATCAATCAAATTACTAGGTGTTCGGCAGTTGTCATAAAGCCATTGTGCTTCCTCATCCGTCAGCCCTACCCATGTGCGCTGTGGTGATCTTGTAAAGTTTTCCAATTCACGCACTTCGTTGATGCTTCGAGCTTGTAACTTTTGAATGGACTTACTCATGCCACGAAACAAATTGTCCCGAACAAGTAGTAATTGCTCAGTAATCATGTGTAGTCGTTCTTCGTCTGTCATGGTTGTCCCCTTGCTCGGATGTCGTTAATAACATAGTCGTGAAACACAGTGT
>Ga0075459_1000225_pt1 | contig 8430 bp, 9 predicted proteins | sample DEB3_08_DNA_2_FD_76333 | JGI IMG/M metagenome (GOLD analysis project Ga0075459, IMG submission 76333) | Aqueous microbial communities from the Delaware River and Bay under freshwater to marine salinity gradient to study organic matter... | ecosystem: Environmental > Aquatic > Marine > Coastal ...
ATTTATTACAGGCTCACTCAACATCCGCCGCTATCAACAAAGTCACGGTGAGATTCAACTTCTCGCGGAACTTCTTGACCATTCCACTCGTCTTCATGAAAACGGCGAAACCGTTGTTATTGAAGATATCGGTATGGAGTTACGGGATACAAAAGATTGGCATGCTGAGTATTTGCACGTGTTGAAGAAAGCGCGAACCTTCAGGCGAGGTACAAGCACAACACTGCGCTGGAGCGATGTTGAAATAGAAACCCCGCATGGAGTCAACCTCTCCAGCGCACAAGAAGATATTGATCAACTCCCTGCCCAAGATGTTGCAGCTGCGCTCCATGAACTGGATGTCAATCGTCAGACCGAGATTGCTCGCTCATTGGGTGATGAGAAGCTTGCTGAAGTACTTGAAGAGATGGATGATGCAGATCGCGTTGCACTTGTGACACAACTTGAAGGCGAACTTGTCGCCGATGTACTAAGTGAAATGGCGCCTGATGACGCCGCGGATGTACTCCGTGAAGTTGGAAGTGAGAAAGCTGAATCACTTCTCAGCCTCATGGAAGATCATGAAGCGCAAGATGTCCGACGACTAATGGAGTACGAAGATTTCTCCGCTGGTGGAATGATGACAACCGATCCCGTAATTCTTGCCACAAATTCAACGGTGGCGGAGGCTCTTGCTGCAGTGCGACAGAAGGATTTAGCTCCCGCATCTGCTGCACAAGTTTTTGTCTGCCGCGCACCGCTTGAGACTCCAACCGGGCGTCTTGTTGGCGTCGTGCATGTTCAGCGATTGTTGCGCGAACCCCCAGCACTGAGTCTTGGAATCGTCGCAGATAAGGAAACTAATGCAATCTCACCTGACACTCCCCTCAATGATGTTGTTAAGCATCTTGCCAATTACAACTTAATTGCAGCTCCTGTTGTTGATGAAAATGAACGATTGCTTGGTGCTGTCACAGTAGATGATGTGCTCGATCACTTACTTCCAGCAAACTGGCGCAGTACAGAAAGGGAGGTATAGACGTGGCGAAAATTTCTCGACTCGAGACACCTCGTGAATCTCGTCGCACACTTCGTCCTAGCTACGACCCAGAAACTTTCGGTCGACTCTCGGAGCGTTTTGCTCGTTTTATCGGTACTGCGAAATTCCTTGTATATATGACATTCTTCGTTTTAGCTTGGGTGCTCTGGAATACATTTGGACCAAGTGAAATGCGTTTTGATTCGTATCCATTTATCTTTCTTACTTTGCTTCTGTCTCTGCAAGCTTCCTATGCTGCACCGCTCATACTTTTGGCACAAAATCGCCAAGCTGATAGAGATCGCGTCACTTCCCAAGAAGATCGAGCTCGCGATGAGCGCAATCTAGCTGTGACAGAATTTATGGTTCGCGAAATTGCGGCAATGCGTAAAGAGCTAGTTCACGAAATTAAAGAAATTCTTGATGAACGTTTAGGTACTGACTCCAAGCCGGACTCCAAGTAAAGATTTCTTTCTTGGCGCAAGTTGATCTACTACTTCGAAGAACGCTTGCGCAGCTGTCGATTCTGGATTGCGCCAGACAATAGGTGATCCTTCATCGCCACCTTCGCGAAGTTCTTGATCAAAAGGAATCTGTGCAACTAGCGGGACATCCGCACCCACGAGCGTGCTGAGTCGACGAGCTGTTTCTGCGCCACCGCCCTCACCAAAGAGCGCTACTTTTGCACCAGTCAAAGAGTCTTCGTATGCCGACATGTTTTCAATAACGCCGACAATATGTTGCTTAAGTTGGTGCGCAATTCGCCCCGCACGTTCAGCAACTTCTGCAGCCGCTACCTGTGGCGTAGTGACAACAATGATTTCGGAGGCAGGAATGAGTTGTCCTAATGAGATTGCAATATCTCCAGTTCCCGGCGGTAAATCCAAAAGTAAGAAATCAAGATCTCCCCAGTAAGCATCGCTCAGAAGTTGCTCCAAAACACGATGAAGAAGTGGACCTCGATAGGCGACGGGATCAGCCCGATCAGGTTTGAACATTTCGATTGATACCACTTTGATGCCACGAACTTCGACAGGAATAAAGGTTTGATCGATGGCAGTTGGACGTTGTCCTTCGATTCCAAATAAACGCGGGATGGAATGACCATAAACGTCAGCATCAAGCACGCCAACTTTAAAACCACGTTGCGCTAATGCCGCCGCTAGATTCACGGTTACTGAAGACTTCCCTACTCCGCCTTTTCCAGATGAAATTCCCCAAACTCGAGTGAGGGAATCAGGCTGTGCAAAAGGAATAAACTTTTCTCTTCCACCGCGCAACAATTTCTTCACATTATCGCGCTGAGTCTCATTCATTACTCCAAACTCAAGGCGAATATCTTCGACTCCAGCAACTTCGAGGACTGCGGCCCTTACATCTTTCTCAAGTCGATCGCGCATCGGGCAACCAGAAATAGTGAGGAGAATCTTGATTGAAGCAATACCACCTTCAAATTCAACACTTTCAACCATTCCAAGTTCAGGAAGTGGTCGATGTAATTCGGGATCAGATACTGTGGCTAAAGCCTTATTTATCTCTGCAATCAATTCTGAACTCATAATAGATCAGGGTCAATCTTGGCGACTTCCTTAATATCTTTCGAATGGCGCTTGACTTCATTGACGACTGGCTTCACATCATCCATGGCATTGCCAATGACCTTCTTTGCAAGATTCTTAGGAGTTAAATCCTTGACATCAAGATCCTCGAAACCAGGACCGAGATTTTCTTTGAGTTCGCGTGATGCATAGGAAGTGAAATTTCGTACTTTATGAAGAAAGCGTGCAAAGTCTTTTGCTGCATTCGGTAATTTATCTGGACCAACGAGAAAGAGTCCTAGAACAACAAGTCCTAGAAATTCACCCATTCCTATGCCAAACATGTACTTATCCTATTCGTTAAGGCTGAAAACTAGATTTTGGTCGCAACCATGACGCCATCGCCAACTGGCAGAAGCATTGGAAGCCAATGATCTTGGGATTCCTTGATTACTTTGAGAACCTCTCGATACCCAATGCTTTCAGGGTCGCGCTGTGTGGGGTCAGCAACTTTTCCAGAAAGTAGTGCGCGATCGATTACTAGAACTCCTCCAGGGCGAAGTGAGCGGTGTGCATTCTCAACGCTCTCTAGCAGATCAGCATTGCGGCGCAGCACAAAGATGTCGTACAAGCTGTCAGCAAGTTTGCCAACAATCTCGCGACTGTTTCCAGTAATCAATCGATAGCGAGACGCGCTAATTCCAGCTTCATCAAAAGCTTGCTTTGCTAATTTTGCGTTTTCTACTTCATCATCAATGGAAGTCAGCAAGCCTTTCTGCGTCATGGCTTGGAATATCCATAAACCACTAACTCCCGCACCAGTGCCAATTTCAACTATTGATGTTGCACCGATTAGATGCGTCAGATATCGCAGCAGTGAACCAACGGCAGGGGTTGTGTCATACGTTCCAATTTCAATGCCTCGTTGGCGTGCGCGCTGGATAATTTCTGTTTCAGGAAGGAAAGAATTTGAATAAGCTCGCATATCGCCGCGTTCGGCAAAAACTCTTTCGGCGTTTGACTTATCGCCCAATCCAGGAATCACAATGAAGCAATCCACTCCGTGAGAAGTCGAACTCCGTAGCCAGTTCCACCTTTCACATTCTCCCCAGCATCAACTTCAGAACGTGCCGGACCGGCGATATCGAGATGCGCCCACTTTCGTTCCCCAACAAACTTCTCTAAAAATAGCGCTGCGGTTACTGACCCACCTTGGAATTTGTATTTATCTGCGGTGTGATTGAAATCTGCAACATCACTAGCAAGTGCAACTTGGTAATCATCAACAAGTGGCATATGCCAGATTCGGTCTCCGGTGAAATCCCCTAATTCTGAGATGCTATTTGCTAGTTTTTTGTCACGCGTATACATAGCCCCGTAGTAGCGACTAAGGCCTAAAGTTGCGGCACCAGTAAGTGTTGCAACATCAATTAAATAATCAGGATCTAAATTCTTATCGGCATATGCCAAACCATCTGCAAGTACTAAACGCCCCTCCGCATCGGTATTGATTACTTCAACTGTAGTTCCGCCATAGTGCTTGATGACATCGGATGGTCGTTGAGAGGTTCCAGAGAGCGCATTTTCTGCAAGCATCAACAGAGCAGTAACACGCACTTTCAGTCCGAGTTGAGCGCAGGCTATTGCAGTCATAAGAACTGCAGCTGCGCCTGACATATCGCTCTTCATCGCGGTCATCGTGTCGTATGGGCGCTTGAGTGAGACTCCGCCAGTATCGAAAGTGATTCCTTTACCAACCAAAACAACATGCGGAACGCGCTTTGCACCACGTGGTTTATATGAAACTTCAACAAAACGGGGCGGATTCTTCTTGCTTGAATTTCCAACTGCTCTTAGTCCGCCAAACTCGAGAAGCTCTTTTCCAGATCTCACCTTCACCGAAAGCGTAGAGACTTTCGCAAGCAACTTTGCTTGCTCGGCCATCCATGCTGGCGATTTGATATTGGAGGGGGTATGAATCAAATCTCGAGCTTTCCAGGTAGCTTCTAAGAGAATCTCTGCTTTATCAACTACTTCTGAGAAATTCCCCATCAAATCGAATTTTGGTGTATCAGGTTTAGTTCCAGTTTTCTGACTCCAGGAATATGTCGCTAGAGCAGATGCAATGAGGTGAACTTGCGCTTCTCTTTCGTTCTTTGCAATCCACGATAGAACCTGAGATTTAGTTGCGCGGACTTTTCTTCCAATCGCAACTCCAGCTTTACGAATATCGCTCTCGCTTCTGGAACCAGTACCAACTAAGAGGATTCGTTTAACATCATCTGCTTTGCGAGAGTTAAGAACGGGGATATCGATAACTTCTCCGGCTTTGGCTGTTATGCCAACGCCATTTTTTTTGATTTCTTCTGAGAATTTGAGTTCGTAAATCTTCTCTAAAGATTTAATTGTTTTTGCGGGAAGATCAATTATTAATTCGGATGTATCTTCTTCTAATTTGGAGATGAGTGGCAATGCAAGATGAGAATAATTCTTGAAAAATTTCTCCGAGAGTTCCCCCGGATTTTTTACCGATCCGAGCGCCGGAATCGGCCGATTCACTTCTTTAGTAATGCAATGGAAGCATTGAGAACATCAGCAAGGTTTCTCGCTTCCTCTTGATTGAGCTCTACAACGAGACGACCGCCACCTTCGAGCGGAATACGCATGACGAGGCTTCGGGCTTCTTTCGTGACTTCCATAGGTCCATCGCCAGTGCGGGGTTTCATGGCTGCCATTGGTCTGCCTTCTTTCTTCTCTTACCTCATCGACCACAGCGTCAGCTGGGAAGGCGAATTATCTCGTATCTAGCTACCCGAGGGGAAATTGAAAACCGCGCTCATGCGTGCGCGACCCGAGGAGAGCACTGCGCTGATGGCGCGTTCCGGGACCCCAATCGTGGTGGCAATTTCTGCGACCGTGAAGCGCTTAACAAAATAAAGGGTCAAGACAACCCGCTCTTCTTCTGGAAGAGAATCAATGAACTCAGTAAGAGTCAGGTTTTTCTTGCTCGCCACATAGAGAAGGTTACTCGGGAGCGTGGAATCAGGAGCGCACTGTGCGCGCAAATTTCCGCAATGAATAGCGCACGGCGATGAGTATGCCCGGTTTGATCACTGCGAGAACCCACTTAGGAGCTTCGATTTTCTCGTACCAATCAAATCTAGTTCTCTCACTTGATAACTGAACTAGTGAGAATTTACCTACACCTTTAATAAATTTCCCGTAATGATCTACAGCACAGAACGTTGGTGGTCGCCATTCAATAACTTTCATTTCATCAAGAATTCCAAATTTCCCCACTCCAGTGAACGCTTTAATGTCAGTACCAATTCCTGAATCTTTACTTACGTCAGCGCTTGACCAGACGCGAGTTAACGCCATCCATTCACCTTGAGATTTCCAATCAACCAACTCTTCCCACACCTTTTCAACGGGCGCAGAAATTTCTACTGATACTTTAAATTCGTTGAGCATGCTTGAATTGAATTCCTTTATCTCGAAACGTGATTTATAGCGTCATCGACATTGGAGCACCATGAGACCAACTCATGTTGACCGGGCTTCATAAAATTCTTCTGGGTTAAGTCATCGAGCGCGTTACGTAGTGATCCGTAAACATTTGCAGGATCAAGAACTGCAATTGGCTTGCTATGAAATCCAAGATAACGTCCAACCCAGATTTCAAAGAATTCTTCGAGTGTTCCGATTCCGCCTGGTAGCGCAATAAAGGAATCAGATAACTTCTCGATGAGACCCTTACGTTCACGCATATCAGAAACCACGTGAAGTTCAGTTGAATCATGGTCAATAAATTCCACATTCATCAGGCGCTCTGGAATTACTCCGATAGTTCGACCACCATGCGCTCGTGCACCTTTTGCAACTTCGCCCATGACAGAAATTGCTCCTCCGCCCCAAACCAATTCATGGCCATTTTTGGCAATTGCTGCACCGAGATCAAAGCCAAGGCTTAAATTGTCAGGAGAAACAGCAGTTGATGATGCACAGTAGACGGCGATCTTCATGAGCGCACTCTAAAGGGTAATGACCGCATCGTTATCACGATATTGGTAGCGTTTGCCTATGAGCGCTGAAGGAAGAGCATTTGGTTATGGAATTGCAACCATCGCTAATGACGGCGCAGTGCTCGATACTTATTTTCACCACCTTGGATTAGGCACTTCTCCAAGTTCAGCTGCACCTGATCTTTCTCGATTTGAAGGAACCGATGAAATTCGTAAAATTTCAAGAAAATCAGTTTCTCTCGAGATAGAAATTAACAAGGCCCCAACTTCAGTTTCCGATGTTTACTTGCGCTTGCATTTACTCTCGCATCGTCTCGTGAAACCTCATGGACTCTCGCTCGATGGAATCTTCGGAATTCTTCAAAACGTTGTCTGGACTTCACACGGACCTTGCGCTGTTGCAGGTTTTGAGAATGTTCGCGCAGAACTTCGCGCGAAATATGGTTTTGTTGCAATTTATGGGGTAGATAAATTCCCACGTATGGTTGATTACGTTGTTCCCGAAGGGGTTCGAATCGCAGATGGTGATCGCGTACGACTTGGTGCGTATCTCTCTTCGGGCACTACTGTGATGCATGAAGGCTTTGTTAACTTCAATGCCGGAACGCTCGGTGCATCTATGGTTGAAGGCCGAATTTCTGCGGGAGTTGTTGTTGACGATGGTTCTGACATTGGCGGTGGCGCTTCTATTATGGGAACCCTCAGCGGTGGTGGAAAAGAAGTTATTTCAATCGGCAAGAAGACTTTGTTGGGCGCCAACTCTGGTTTAGGAATTTCACTCGGCGATAATTGTGTGCTTGAGGCTGGTGTTTATCTCACTGCAGGCTCCAAAGTCACATTGCCTGACGGAAAAACTGTAAAAGCTCGAGAACTATCTGGCGCGCATGGTTTATTGATCCGACGCAATTCTCAAACTGGTGCGCTTGAAGCTCTTCCTAAGACTGGATCATGGGGCGGACTTAATCAAGTGCTTCACAAGAACTAAAAAGGCTTTTCGCTAAACCTGGTCCTTATTCGTAGCAGAACTGCTTTACAAATCTCATTGAGTTATCACAAATTGCACCTTCGGAGATCAGCGGTGCATTGACGGGATCTTTAAACCAGGTCGAAGGAAGTTTGGTGCGAGCGCGGAACAATTCACCAGTCAAGGTTGCGGTACGTCCTTCAGAAGATGCCGCAGTGATTGACATAACGCTTCCTGTTTTTGAGCGAGTATCAATCCGATATGTCACCACATCCTTGAGAGCAAAAGCTGCTGCAATATCTTTTTGTGTTACCACGCGCTCCCAAAATGCGAACCTCGGATTTATTGTCGTATCTAAACTCCAAGGATCGGGAACACCTTGTAAATAGGCAATCGAGGAGCCCCACACATCTTTGACGTTCTGGGTAGCCCCTCCGGTGGAGGAAGCATAAAAAGCACTGATGGGTTTACCGTCGAGTGTTACTACAAGCGCATTTGCATCATCAACAAAGGTGCGGTTGACCGCCTCTTTCCACTTAATGCCATAGATCTTCTCTATCTCTTTTGAGTAGCCAACGAAGTTCTGATCAACAGTTGAGTTATAGATATTGCAATCGCATTCGCTTCTGATGCGTGACATCTTTCCAAGCGCGTAAGTTCGTGCTGCAATCGCTTGGGCTTCCAGCGCTGCAGCAGGCCACGAAGATGGAACTTCGCCAATCCCCCACAAGTACTCGTCGTGAAGACGCAAGGTATTAGTCACTGCAAGATAACTGCTTACCGCATTTGTCACACTCTTTATCGTTATCTGGCCATATTTGTATTGGTTAATTGCGCTCTGATTACTCACTTGCATCGTTGTGGTGGCAACATCCCAGCGCACAG
>Ga0075459_1000232_pt1 | contig 8342 bp, 10 predicted proteins | sample DEB3_08_DNA_2_FD_76333 | JGI IMG/M metagenome (GOLD analysis project Ga0075459, IMG submission 76333) | Aqueous microbial communities from the Delaware River and Bay under freshwater to marine salinity gradient to study organic matter... | ecosystem: Environmental > Aquatic > Marine > Coastal ...
AGTTGGTGGCATTCAGGCTTTTGGCAGTTTCTAAACTCTTTAGTTGGGCCATCACAGTGGGCGCATGTTCCAATTAATTTTGTGTGATCGCTGAAATCGATAGTTAAACGATCATCAAATGTGTAGAGGGAGCCTTCCCATAGACCATCATCACCAAAGGCGTTTCCGTAGCGAACGATTCCACCCTTCATCTGATACACCTCTTTAAAGCCACGATTCTTCATCACCACAGAAAGGATTTCACAGCGAATTCCGCCTGTGCAGTAAGTGACTACTGGCTTATCTTTCATGTGATCGTATTTGCCGCTTTCAATCTCTTTAACAAAGTCATGAGAAGTAGTTATATCTGGCACTACTGCATCTTTGAACTTTCCAACCTTGGCTTCAAAAGCGTTACGGCCGTCAAAGAAAACAACTTCATCGCCGCGCTCTTCAACAAGTTTATTGACTTCTTCTGGGCGCAAATGAATTCCGCCGCCAATTACGCCATTTTCATCGACTTTAATTTCACCGGGATTACCAAAGGCCACTAATTCGTCCTTGACCTTTATTTTGAGCTTTGGGAAATCATTACCCGTTCCTTCAGACCATTTGAAATCTATCTTCTTAAAGCCTGGGTATTGACGGGTGTTTTTAATATATTTCTTCACATCATTCATATGTCCACCAAGAGTGCCATTGATGCCATGAGGTGAAATAAGAATGCGACCCTTGATATTTAAAGATTCGCACAAAGTTTTTTGCCACAGCTTTACCGCTTCAGGATCAGCGATAGGTGCAAAGCCGTAGTAAAGAATGACTTTGTTGAAGTTCATGATTTCAAGCCTATTCTTATAGCAATGCTGCAGCAATAGATTGAGTATGAGCAGGTGATGAACCACAGCAAGAACCAACAATGTTAACGCCTAGGTCTTTCATCTCTGCGGCATAACGTGCCATTTCTTCCGGTGTGCCATCATAAATAAAGACATCACCTTGAAGTTTTGGAAGGCCAGCATTTGATTGAGTAATGATAAATACGCCTTCTGGACGAGCTTCTACTAACTCTTTAGCAATCTGTGACATTTCATCTGTTCCACGGCCGCAGTTTGCACCGATGATGCGTACACCCAGTGCTGCTAATTGCTTAACTGCCATTGCTGGCTTAACACCCATCATGGTGCGCAGATTTGTATCAAAGCTCATGGTGACAATAATTGGCATTCCAGGTGCAACTTCTTGGGCTGCAGTGACTGCGGCTTCAACTTCACCAAGATCTGACATAGTTTCAATAAGAATTGCATCCACACCACCGGCAACAAGTGCGCTGATTTGGGCAGCAAATAAAGCTTTTCCTGATTCAGGAGTAAGTGTTCCCATAGGTTCCATCAATTCACCAGATGGACCGATATCTCCCATAACAACACATCCAGCGTGACGGTCTGCAACTTTACGTGCAATTGCAGCGCCAGCTTTGTTTAATTCTGCAAGACGATCTTCAAGTCCGTGCATGGCAAGACGGCCTGCTGTTCCACCAAAAGTATTTGTTGTGATGAAATTTGCACCAGCCGCTGCATATGCCTCTAAAACTGCTTCAATCTCTTCTGGCTTTTCGACATTCCACAGCTCAGGTGCACCACCATCGGTAAGTCCACGCTCTTGGAGCATTGTTCCCATAGCACCATCTGAAACAAGAGTTGCTTTTTCTAACGCTTCATAGATTGCAGACATTACTTTTCTCCTATGGAATCAAGAAGTGCAGAAAGTTTTTCTTCACTCAATTCTCTTTCAAGCTTTTCAACGATTTGAGCAGCAACAACATCAGGTGCGCCCTCGGTTTCAACCCAAGGATCGCGATTCCATCCGGCGGTGTATGCATCTGCATCTATTTCACCTAGGCGCATAGCTGCTTCATCGATAGCCTCTTGAAAACGAGAAGCCAACATGATTTTGATAGTTGTTTCACCTGAGCGCGCAACAACCATGGAAGGAATTTCACGCCAACGCATGATTTGATATTCGCTCATAGGGCAATTCTATAGGTCAAATTCCCAGCAATATGACCCTGCGCGGGTACCCTAAGAAGCATGATCGATCTACATTCAGTTGATTTATGGCAGCAGGCAGCAGTAATTATTGATGCAGTCATAGCCGCATTCCTTGGCTCACTCATCGGCTGGGAACGCGACCGCGCCGGTAAATCTGCGGGCCCTAGAACTATGGCCCTGGTGTGCGCATCCTCTGCAGTCATTGTTGCAATTGGTGCAGTCATGGATGTCGAAGCTCAATATGGTGACCCAACCCGTGCGCTGCATGCAGTTATAACTGGAATTGGTTTTCTGGGCGCTGGCTTAATTTTCACAAATACTCGCGCAGGTTCATCCGGAATTGGTGGAGTAACAACCGCGGCAACCGTTTTTGCAACAGCAGCAGTTGGTGTTGCCGTGGGATTAGGTTTTCAAGTAGCCGGTGCTGGTTTAACGCTAGTTATTTTAATTATCTTGCGATCAACGCAAGTTATTGAGGCAACTACAAACCGTCACGATTAGCGCTTATTAATTTTTAAAACAACATTTCGATCCGTGGGACGTCCTAACCACCAATCAATTCCATGCTTTGCGCCAAGCTCTGGTCGCTTTTGCCATACGTTCGCACTCACTGTTCGAGAAAGCGCAGCAATTTCCAGAGGAGTTGCCGCAGTGCCGTGGTCAGTTCCTGCAGCATGATCAACAACAGTTAAACCGAAGTAGTAATCACCTAATTCATCAGTAACCATTTCAACTGTGCGAGATTGCTGTGGCCAATCTGCATGAGATGCAGTTTCAATCTGCCAGAAACCACTAACTTCTTCTACATCACCAATCCACTCAACATGATGGCGGTGTTCGTGGCCTGCTAGCCATGCAATTACTTGTGGATATTTGAGCAACATGTCACGGATCTCATCAACACATACACGGCGGCCACTTGGCGCGTAATCATTAAACATTGTGCTCAAAGGGTGATGAGAAGCTAGAACAACAGGCCTATCTGATGCAGCAACTTCCTTTTCAAGCCAAGCAAATTGCTCTTCATCTAAAGATCCTTGCCAGCCACCGAAGTGATTGACGCTATCTATAACAATTAGTTTCACGCCTTGCACATGCATTGAGTAATACATTGTTTTATTGCGTGCATTTTCTTGTGTGAACCCATGACCCTTTGGTTCACCGGGTGAATCAAGGTGTAACTGTGCATATTCACCCCTCTCAACTGCACGGCGCTCTATTTCTGCAGTCACACCAACAAAAGGGGCATCATCGGCTGCGGGATATCCAGCAGGACCAACTTCGCGGAACTTCGTTAATGTCTCATAAAGGTTTGTAGTTGATGGAAGATCTGTATAGCGCTTTCCACCAATCATTTCCCAATTCACTTCTGGTGTTGGGGCAACTGTGCCTTGCAAGAGCGCATCATGATTGCCGTGCACGGCATACCAAGGAAAATTAAGTCCAGTGGCTTTGAAAGGTGTGCGACAAGAGTTTAAAAGATTAGGAACGATCGGGAATCCATATTTGGCACGGGCATGATCATCTTCTTTTCCTGCTGGAGTTCCGTGTGGGTGCCAATAGCGAACGTCATAATGTTCGGCCCCGTCATCAATGACGCCTTCATATTTTGAGTGATCACCTGAGTCAGGACGAATCTCTAAGCCATCAAGTAAAGCTATGTACCAATCGACTTCATTCTTTTGCGCGTTATCTGTTGTATCTCCAGTGATAATTGCACCAGCAATTTTATGACCAGATAAAGGCCCAACAGTGATTGAGTTAAGTGATTGCACCATTGATTCAACAACATGTGGTGACAACATCGCATGTGGTCGGTAAGTACCAATGGTTCCTACTTGCTCACGTATTGGACTATCAGGATCGGCGTGACGATCTAAATATTCTGGGCGCGTTGGTGACTGTGCATCGCAAACATGTAGATCGGAAAGGTGATGCAGAATTAAGAGCGGTGTGCTCGACTCCGGGAAGGAATGTCCACAATGTGGTTCAGCCGGCACGTTCACAAGGTTGCGCCAGCCCAGTGAGTTAGCTTCTCCACGAGCAAATGCCATAGTCAGTATCCTAGTCAAATGGAAAGCAAAGCCGGAAGCATCATCGTCTTAAGTGGCGGCACCAGTTCTCGCTTTGGCGCAGATAAATCCCAGGCGATTTTGGGTCACCAACAGTTGATTCACCATATTCTTGCAAGCATTCCCAAAGAATTTGAAATCATTGTTGTCGGAGCAGACCCATTATTTCCAGAGATTGCATACCGTTGTTTCCAAGAAAACCCAGTTGGCGGTGGACCAGTAGCTGGTATTGCTGCAGCGCTAGAACTGTGTGAGAGTGAGATTGTTGGTGTTCTAGCCACCGATATGCCATTTGCAGGTGCTCATATGATTCATTTGTTAAGTGCAATGACATCACACGATGATGCGATTATGTATGTTGATTCACAGGGTTACAAGCAATCATTAGCTGCCCTCTATCGCCGCGAATCTTTAGAAAACGCTCTATCTACAATTGGCAATCCCCATGGAGCCTCTATGCGCACTTTGATTTCACATTTGAATATCCATGAAATCCACATGAGTCCTGAGATTGAAAAGGCCATGATTGATGTTGATACGCCACATGACCTGGTTGTTGCTATGGAATATCTGGCAAAGATATGAGCACACTCGTCGAAGGAAGTTGGGATGATGCTCGCGCGATAGCACAATCCACATTCAAGCAGTTGAAATCAGAATCCTTGCCAGTTGAGCAATGCGTAAACAGAACTGTGGCCGTGGATGCCAAGTCTTTAGTTGATCTTCCAACGTATGCAACCTCTGCAATGGATGGGTACGCCGTCAGTGGTCCTGGACCTTGGAAAATAGTTGGTGAAGTCAAAGCTGGATTGCCAATGAAAGGCGGACTTACATCAGGTGAAGCGGTTGGAATTGCAACAGGTGCGGTGATTCCTGAGGGAACTTTTGGAATTATTCGCTGGGAAACAGCACAGGTAGATGGAGCCGAGTTAAACGGGGCAGTAGTTAAAGATCAAGATATTCGCCCACCAGCCCATGAATGCAAAGCTGGCGATGTCATTGTCAGTAAAGGAAGCGTATTAAACCCAGCAATGATTGGTTTACTTGCTGCAGCTGGCTTTGATGAAATAGATGTTGTTACACAACCGAAAGTCGCACTTGTTTTACTCGGCGATGAAATTCAGCTTAAAGGCGTTCCTCGCGATGGATTAGTGCGTGATGCACTTGGCCCACAGTTACCTGGTTGGTTACATGCCATGGGAGCGCAAATAATTAGTACTCAATACATCTCAGATCAATTAGATTTAGTTGTCACTGCCCTAAAAGATTCTTGTGAAAAGGCAGACATTGTCATTACAACAGGTGGCACAGCCCAAGGCCCACGCGATTATCTTCACGGTGCACTCGATGCAATCGGTGCAGAGATTTTGGTAGACACCGTCAAAGTTCGGCCAGGACATCCGATGTTGTTAGCGCGCAGTGGTGATGTGGCAATTCTTGGTCTGCCTGGTAATCCACAATCAGCAATAGTTGCACTTGCATCCCTTGGCCAACCAGTCATTGCATCAAAGCTTGGTCAGACTCATAAGAAGCTTGCAAAAACCATAACAGCCAGTGAATTAACCGCTCCGCAAGATTTCACTCGTTTGATCATTGGCAATCTCATTGATGGTCAATTTCATGTTGCTCCGTATTTGGGCTCTGCAATGCTGCGTGGATTAGCACATTCAGATGGCTTTGCCATTGTTACAAAAGCTTTGACAGGTGCGGGCGAGCAAGTGCGCTGGTTAGACTTACCGGCATGAGCGATGGATTAACCCACCTAAATAGTTCAGGTGAAGCCAACATGGTTGATGTAACAGGACGAGATGTCACTGTGCGCGAGGCCATTGCATCAGGGCGAGTGAACTTATCGAGTGAAGTGGTTGCTCTGCTTCGTGATGGCACAACGCCAAAAGGTGATGTTTTATCTACCGCTCGAATAGCGGGCATCATGGCAGCTAAGAAGACAAGTGAGCTCATTCCACTGTGTCATCCCATTGCGATTAACAAGATTTCAATAGATTTAGCAATCACTGATACAGGCGTTGAAATCAAGTCCCACGTTATTACTTCAGATCGCACTGGCGTTGAGATGGAGGCTTTAACTGCCGTCAGCGTTGCAGGGTTAACGATCATTGACATGATTAAAGCTCTAGATCCAGCTGCAGAAATTGGCGCTATTCACGTTGATTCAAAATCTGGTGGAAAGAATGGCGATTGGAAGCGCAAGTGAGCCTGCGCACTGCAGTAGTAATAACTGCAAGTAACCGTGCATCTCGTGGTGAGTATGCAGATCTGAGCGGTGCATCCCTTGCACAAGGACTTACTGATCTTGGTTATGCAGTATCAGGTCCACATGTCGTTGCAGATTCCATTGATTTAATCTCAGAACAACTTACTGTGGCGCTAGCCAATAAAACACGTCTTATTGTCACAACTGGTGGCACAGGTGTTTCACCAATGGACATAACACCCGAAGCAACTGCACCATTTATTGAAAAACTCATCCCAGGTTTTTCAGAGGCGTTGCGTGCTTATTCACGCGATAAAGTTCCAACCTCTGATTTAACAAGAGGTTTAGTTGGAACACATGGCACCTCACTTATTATTAATCTGCCTGGCTCTCAAGGCGCAATTAAAGATGGCCTAGTAATCATTGAGCGCTTAGCCGGACACATTCTTGATCAACTCGATGGCAAGGATCACTAATGCCAGAGCTTGTCTATGCAGTTGTAACTGATGTACCAGTGCATATCGCCGAGCTCTCTGCATTAGTGTCAAACCCTCAAAGCGGTGCCATTGTTACCTTTTGCGGTGATGTTAGAAACCATGATGGAGGCAAGGAAGTTGCCTCACTTCTTTATGAGATTCATCCAAGTGCCCCAGAACAAATCAAAGCGATTACACAGTCTGTAATCGGCCACTATGAGATTGAGAAGGTAGCTATTGCTCATCGTTATGGCGATATTGCTATCGGTGAGACAGCATTTGCGGTGGCCGTATCTGCTGCTCATCGCCAAGCAGCATTTGATGCCTGCTCTGCAATTGTGAATGCGGTTAAAGACCAATTGCCTATCTGGAAGCATCAGAAGTTCACTGATGGGACCGATGAATGGGTTAACTGCGCATGAGCAAGCTCATTGATACCTATGGCCGTGAACACCGCAACCTACGTGTTTCCCTGACTGATCGCTGTTCACTTCGCTGCACCTACTGCATGCCTAATGATTTTGCGGCTTGGATTCCTAATGATGATTTACTGACTACGAATGAACTTCTCACAATAATTGAAGTAGCAGTTGAGCAGGGTATTAATGAGGTTCGCCTAACTGGTGGTGAACCGTTGCTTCGCCCAGATATTGTTCAAATTGTTGATCGTATTGCCGGCCTTGCTAACGCTCCGCGTTTAACGCTGACTACCAATGGATTGAAACTAAAAGAATTAGCACTTCCATTGGCAAAAGCTGGGTTGAATCGAATTAATATTAGTTTGGATACTTTAAGCCGTGAGCGTTTTAAGAAACTGACATATAGAGATCGCTTTGATGATGTCATCGAAGGATTACAGGCAGCCAAAGCTGCAGGTCTATTTCCTATTAAAGTAAATACAGTTTTGCTCCAGGGGATAAATGATGATGAAGCGCCAGCGCTTTTAGCATGGGCACTCGAGAATGAATACTCACTGCGCTTTATTGAACAGATGCCTCTAGATGCCGGTGGAATTTGGGATAGAGCAACAATGGTGACTGCCGATCAGATTTATGCAGATCTATCCACACATTACGAATTAACTCCAGTGGATGGTCGTGGTTCAGCACCTGCTGAGGAGTTCTATATCAATGGAACACAAGCAACTGTTGGCATTATTGGAAGTGTGACACGGCCATTTTGTGGGGCATGTGATCGCCTGCGATTAACCTCAGATGGCCAGCTGCGCTCATGTTTGTTTTCAAATGAAGAAGTTGATGTGAGAAAAGTACTGCGAGATGAGAATAAAGATGATGCAGCAAAGCGATTGGAAATAGCGGCCCGCTTCCAGAAAACAGTTATTAGCAAGCTGCCTGGCCACGGCATTAACGATCCTTCTTTTATTGCACCAGCCAGACCAATGTCAGCAATTGGTGGTTAGCCTCCAGCAAAACGTGGCAGTACATCAATAAAACTGCCAGCATTGATAGGCATATTCATATCATTGACCGCTACTGAATCAACGAGAAATGAGCACTGCTCAATAACATGAGCTAGTTGGGCGTTATCTGCA